>Ga0209597_1000021_pt1 | contig 95879 bp, 86 predicted proteins | sample M_140625_MF_Meta_FD_187316 | JGI IMG/M metagenome (GOLD analysis project Ga0209597, IMG submission 187316) | Freshwater microbial communities from Lake Montjoie, Canada to study carbon cycling - M_140625_MF_MetaG (SPAdes) (version 2) | ecosystem: Environmental > Aquatic > Freshwater > Lake... | reverse complement strand
CTACGGCTCCAGTATGTCCTGTTGCTCCTGTTGCGCCTACGGCTCCAGTATGTCCTGTCGCTCCCGTTGATCCTACGGCTCCAGTAACACCTGTTGCTCCCGTTGATCCTACGGCTCCAGTAACACCTGTTGCTCCTGTTGCGCCTACGGCTCCAGTATGTCCTGTCGCTCCCGTTGATCCTACGGCTCCTGTAACACCTGTCGCTCCTGTTGATCCTACGGCACCAGTAACACCTGTTGCTCCTGTTGCGCCTACGGCTCCAGTAACACCTGTTGCTCCTGTTGCGCCTACGGCTCCTGTAACACCTGTAGCACCTGTTGCTCCTACGGCTCCAGTATGTCCCGTTGCTCCTTGTATACCAGTTACGCCCGAAGGACCCGTAGTTCCTTGTGTTCCTCCACCAGATATAATAGTATCTCTATATGTCCTTATATAACCTAATGTTGAGGTATTTGTAACTCCAGACATGTATATATATATAATTATACAATACAAAATAATAATATAATTATATACAAATTTTAACATAATAGAAATCATTATCATCACATATGTCAATAAATTATAAATCGATAGTTGGTATTCAAATAGGGAATGGTCTCTGATTTTTCTCTATAACTAATGGAGTTGGCATAATTAGTGGCACTCTATCAAAAAATGAATATTCAGGCAATGTCTTCAATTCGGGGACAATAGGTGCTTGAGGATCAACAAGATTCGTAGAATTTATGCCAAAAAGTGATGACTCAATATCTACAGAATTCTTTGAAAAAGATTCACGAGACATATAAGTCGGCAAATATCCTATTTCAGGTAAAGCATCAACATATGCTTTCCCATTTTGACCGTTTACATAAGTTGTGTGGGTAAAAATACCTCTAAAATCTCGTTGTTGTAAACAATAGTCGCTTTTTGTATTTTTGTTTTGTGTAGAAGCCATATGAATAGTATAATATATTATATAATATATAATATTTTAATTTTCAATGTATTAAAATTCTACAGTATTTTAAATTCTACATTATCTTTATTTTTTAGATATTTCGTCAATCAATAATTTTTTATTCGTCATAAAGGTTTCGTGAGATTTCTTATTTTCGTTAATATCTCCTTCAGACGATATATCGTGAGACAATAAATAAGTCAAACAAGAGTGAAACAAGTAAAATGTATGAAATGAAAAAAGAAACTGTAATACAATCTCGTGATTTTTATTATTATTATTATTGCGTATATAATGTAAATGCGATTCCAATATTTCTATAAAATCCGCATTGAGTTTTAATTTCTCATATATATATTCTAGTGTTTTCATAATTTTATCGGAATCATATTCTTTCAATCCAAATGCATATAAGTATTCGTTACGATAAATAGTATCTTGATCATCTTCATCATCGTGTAATTTATATGTACATAAAAATGTAGTATTATACATATAAATATATGAATTAAGGTGAGTTATTTTTAATATATTTAACTCGAATATATATTACCGCGAATATATATTACCGCGAATATATATTACCACAAAATTTATGAACTACATGAACTATATGTAGATTCACGTTCAAGTTCACGAGAAGGAATTCCTCCACGAATCCAGCCATTTACAGCAACACCTTCAACCAAGTTCGAGGGATTTGTAATAGTGGCAGCAATAGACGGAATAAGAGGATACATTTCGTGATTTACAAAGCATACCTCGGAAGTAGGGTTAACACTCTTCTTGTTAATGTTGTAGTCACCCTGCCACAATCTTGATTCAACAAGCGGGTTTGATTCACCTCTACCCAAATAAGGAACGGTCTTAAAGGGGCGCTCAAACAAACTAATACGACACCTAGGATGGGTCATAATGCTACCATTGAATAGCTCACTATTGGTGTCAATATTACAGCCACCCATACCAACCTGATGACTACCAGTGTAATTTACACCGGGCTGATTAGTTGCGAAATCAATGGGGCGAACCATATTACAGTCAGACGAAAAGAAGTTATTCAGGGTGTAGTTGCTAGAGTTGAGATTTTGGATATTTCTCTGATTCATTCCACAACTATCATTACCGATCCTTGTTAAATTGTCGAAAACATAATCTTTTACGATTGCCATTTGCCTATAGTATATATTTATATATATGTATATATATTTGAAAATATATTTTACTAAAAAATATTTTACTAAATAATATAAATTAATTGTTATATTTACATTATTTTGCCTATTTCTTTTATATGTAATATGTTTCTCCATAACACGAAGCAATCCAGAACTATTAATTGTAAGTTCCACCAATTCTTGGTTGCCATCGCCCAAGAGCGAATTCGTTTCCTTCCTTTGCTGAGACCATATCTCCAAAGCAGAAATTGGCAAATCCACCCTGATCATTTGGAATGGTTGTATTTGGATTTGTGTAAAAATTTCTCATACTAAAATCAAAATTGTAATTATCTCCTAAATCGCTAAATAATTTTTTCTTAATATATTCACGCTGTTTATCCTTTTCGTCAGAAAACATAGTATCTACGACACTCTCTTTTGTATTCATATTAATTTCCTTCTCAACCGCAATATTATAAGAAGGCGCTGCCTCATTACGATTAGGGTCATAACTTATTTCGGGCAAAAGAACATTCATCATCGGATTATTTTTATTGGGACTCGTATATTCAGACTTTAGATCATTATACAATAACTGATTAATGAAACTCTCTTTTATTTTTTTATTTGGGGCTGCTGACGAAGAGTCAGACGAGGCGGCATTTTCCTTATTTTGATTAGATTGAACGTGGAACAAAATAGCAAGAACAGCTAAAGTTACAACACATATTAATAACATTTTAAAATTAAGCGTTAATAAATACCCTAAAAGCGACGCGATAATAACGAACCTACTAATAGCGTTTAATTTTTCCGTATTGCTCATTTTGTTACTAGGCCATATTTGAGTTATTTGGTTTTTATTAAATAAAATAGTGGGTTCATTTAACCAAAAAGGTGTTGGTGGCTGCTGATTCATTGTATATATATTCTTAATTATTTTTTCTTATTTATTATTCTTTAATCATTGATTACAATATTTTTTATTATTCTTATTCCGATTTTATTCCGATTATTTTATTCGAACTATTTCTTATTCTTCTTCTTCTTTTTCTTCTGCGCCACTTCGGCGTTGCCAGTCTCAGTCGGAAGTATTTTGTTCTCACTCATAACCTCACTTGTGCTCGCGCTTGCTTGTGCGAATGGTCCACCCCCTGCCATAGGTCGAGGTGTTTGCTGGATTTGTTCACCTGATTTGAATACAGATGTAGTGGTGCGAACTTGGGAGGGCTGGGATTGTGGCTTCTGCTGCTGCTGCTGTTGCTGCTGCTGCTGCTGCTGCTTTTGCTGTAATTTACTAAGCATTCGCTCTTTCATTTTTGCCTGCTTCATATTTTGCTGAAAATGGCTTTGAAGAGCGCCCATATTTACTTTACCACCCTTTCCACCAAGTCCGGCAAGACCGCCCAATCCAGACATACCCAATTGATTTAACATACTTGTCAAATTGCCCATACCTGGCATATTTTTCATATTGCTTAATAGATCACTCGCTTCCTGCATAATCTCGCTTTCCTTAATGTCACCATTTTTAAACTTATCATCTAGTTTTTTGCCTACATTTTTTACCATATTCATCAACTTGCCGGGATTCTTAAACAATTTCTGAAACACATTCCCCATATTTATCTTCTCAGGGTCATCCAAATCTATGCCTAAATCTAAGTCACCTGCCGTCTCTTCGGCGATCTCTTTCGCAAGAGAACCGATTTTACCATTTAATAATTTAGAAATGTGTTCGTGGATTGTTTCAGGGTTAGGTATTTCTGGTTTTTTCTTATTATCACCACCGTCGCTGCCACTAGCATCTGCTCCAGGATCGGCACCGGCACTGGCACCTCCACCGGAAGCAGCATTTTTAAAATCGAATCCTGGAAAACCAGATAATCCAGGAAATGCAGACATATCAATCTCGCCATTTTCACCTGTCATATTCTTAAGCTGTTCAGCAAATTTCTCAAAATCTTTCACATCCATACCCATACCCATACCCATATTAGCCCCATCGAATTTCGCATTTTCTCCCGATTTACCCGCTTCACCCGAATCGCCCATAAACATATCCTGCATATTCTTAAACGTCTCTTCCAACTTCGTCTTCAACTCATCCTCATTAATCGCCTCGAATAACTTAGCTGTCTCTCCAAATGAATCACGATCTGAAATATTCGTAATAATTGAAAACAAAATAAGCTGTAAATATTTCCAAAGCGTATTTCTTGTATTATCAGATATATCTGGAGTATTCCAAACCTTTACGAAATCTATATTCGGCAAAAAGCGGACATCCATCTTGCCTGATTCATCGCCGACATCCACAGCCTTGAATATTTCCCCATTTTTATACAAAACGTCAAAAAAACGTGCCGGATAAACCTCCTTACAATACGTATACAGCTTTTTTACACTATCATCGGTAATCAATCGCTCAGTCTTTACGCCACTACCATCCTCACTTACAACAGAAACAGTAGTAAAATATTCCTCCAAAACATCAGAATATTCGGGGAATGTATTTGAAAAATCATTCATAAAATCATATATTACCGTCTTAAACTCATCGGGAACCGTCTCAGGAATCACCTTAGTATCAGAAGAACTACCAGTCTTTGTATTTGAATCCGTTGAGGATTTGTTATTATTTTTTTTACCCATATATACTTTTATTCTAACACATAGTATTTAAATCAAACTATGCATAAATATATTTTATTTAAAATAATAAAATATATGTAAAATTAATATTTATTATAATTATTATAATTATTTATTTTAATTATTATAATACTTAATAACACATATTAAATATCAGATTCACTGACTATAAAGTTTTGACAATAAACACAAATTCTGAATATATTTAAAAGACTTAACCTGGTTTTCTTTGCCCATATTGCGAATAGGCTCTCTTAGACAATCAATGTGTTTCATAATATTATCCGACGATTCTATATTTTTCAAATCTTTTTTGTAATCTTTTTCTATAAAAAAATTAAGATTATTTTCATTTATTTCTTTTTCATAGTTAACAGCAACATAATTATACCAAATCTTAACAATAAGTGCTGGATTCATTTTCTTGATCAACGCCAATGCCGATTTTACTTTTTTAATAGAGGAATCATTTACAAATACACTTTCAATATCTTCCACAAACTCAAAAAAATGTTCATTAAAAGCATTCATCAATAAACTCTTATCACTACTGTCAGCCATTTTTCAAAACAACTCAATATATTTGAAAATATATATAAGATATTATTATTCTTTTATTATATTTAAATATTTTTTAAATATAATATCTTATCTTGACATACTTAACGACCCCAATTTTTAGTTAAATCTTACTTGTTTTGTATTTTGGGAGGGCTGGGGCTGCTGCTGTTGCTGACGCATTTGATTGTTGCCGCCTCCACCGGCACCACCCATCATTTGTAACTGTTGCTGAAATTGTTGTTGCTGTGTATATTGCGACTGTAGTTGCTGTTTTTGTTGCTGTTGTTGAAGCATTTGTTGCTGAGAAGGATGCTCATTTACTTTTACCGATTTTTCCATACTGATTTGAATTTCGCTATTCCTTTGTTGCTGTAAATTCTCTAATGAAACGCTTCCTATTTTATCAGGCGCATAATCTTCTTTCGGAGCTTCTATTCTCAGGTTGCTATCAATTGTAACATAGTTATATAATTGCCTCATTCCACCATTACCTTTTGCTGATAAGTCGTCACTTGTTTGATCCCAAAAACTAAAAGAATCAGAAGCAACACCAAACCCACCGATACAATCATTGTTTAAGGAAAAAGGTGACGGCTCTCCGTTATTATTTGTTGCTGCCATATTTATTGCTACTTCGCGAGGTTGTAAATGCGATAATATTTGGTCGCCATATAGAACCTGATGCCCCTCTTTCATAAGCAAAAGAGCCGGAACACGATTTACTTGCGGCGGCATAATGATTTTTTCACCATTTTGAAGAACAATATACCACGACCCGGTTGGTCCTTTAACACGTTTATCAATACATAAAAAATGTAATTCTTCCTTAAGATTACTTTTTGCTAATGTTTGTAAAATTTTTTTAGATTTTTCACAGAAATTGCTATAATATAATACGCTACTCATAATATAATATAATTACTACAAGTATTTATTGTGTATTTAACTTATTAAATAGTTTTTATATATTCTTTCTTAAATATTCTTTACAGGTATTAATTCCTTAATCTATTATTTGCTTAATGTTCGAATTATTCAATTTTGCTATTATTCAATTTCGGAATTACATAATTACATAATTACTTTAATTAATTAATAATAAAATTGATTTAATAAATTGTATTCTAATAATATAATAACAAACTCGCGCTTACCAAAGAATGGAACCACGTATCACAAATACTATCGAAGAGGAAGGTTGCCTCAAATTTACCCTAGTTGACTGTAATATGAGTCTCGCAAACGCCCTGCGAAGAATTATCGTATCGGATATTCCTACATTTGTCTTTAGAACATACCCGTATAGCCAAAATAAGGCAGAGATTACACACAATACGACACGATTCCACAATGAAATTATAAAGCAGCGCCTAAGCTGTGTTCCGATTCATATTGATGATATTGATTTTCCTTATCAAGATTATATAGTTGAAGTAGATGTAAAAAATGACACTGATAATATTATCTATATCACCACCAAAGATTTTAAGATTAAAAATATATCATCCGGTAGATATTCTGATGAATCAGCTGTGCGAAGAATATTTCCGCCTTCGCATATTGGCGGGGATTATATCGAATTCGCTCGTCTTCAGCCTCGGTTGTCTGAAAATATTGAAGGCGAACGTCTTGCGTTTACTTGTGGGCTCGATATCGGAAAAGCATCTGAAGATGGTGCCTATAATGTAATAAGCACGTGCGCATATGAGTGCACACCTGATCAGGCAAAGGCGAGTGAAGTATGGGCAGAGAAAGAGAAGGCGATGAGGAAGGAACAAAAGAGCGTCGATGAAATCGAGTTTGACAAGAAAAATTGGATGTTATTGGAGGCGAAGAGATTTTGTATACCCAACAGTTATAATTTCATAATAGAGACTGTAGGAGTGTATGAAAATATGGCGATTTTAATGAAAGCGTGTAATGTGATGATATCAAAATGTCAGAAATTCCTTTATGATCTTGAGAACGGAAATGTGCCAATTATTCCGTCAGAAACAACCCTAAAAAATGGCTTCGATATCACGCTTATAAACGAAGACTATACTCTTGGCAAGGTAATCGAATATTATCTCTATCAGGAACATTTTATAGCGGACAAGACGTTGTCATTTTGCGGATTTAGAAAACCGCACCCTCACTCGACGGATAGCATAATTCGTGTTGCTTTTCACAACCAGATAGATAAAGTTGGTGTATCAGGATACTTTCAAGGAGCGTGCGACAGCGCAATAAATGCATTTACCAAAATAATGGAACAAATGGGCGGCGAAGTGTCGAAGGTTTCATCCTCGGCGGAAAAGTCTACAATGGCGTCATTGAAAAAATCTAGTGTATCATCGGGTAAAAGTCCGAGTCCAAGTGCTAGTAAAGCAGAGGCGCCATCTGTCAAGGCGGGGACATCTAGCAAACACAAACTATCTAAGACGTCAGAAGAATCTTAGAACATCAGAACATCATCAGTATATTGGTATTGGCATAAGATATATTTAGGATTTATATTATTATGAATTTTATTATGAATTTTATTATGAATTTTATTATGATTTTTTATTATGATTTTTATAGTATAATATATGTTTATAGTATATTATAATATTATTATATAGTAATATTAAATGTCATTTACGCGCTTTCATGATGACCCCTGTAGAATATGGAAACAACAACAAGAAGCAACTGACCCCGGCAAATGGAGATTAAATGTTCCAGGCAATGGCGACAAACCTTTTTATATGATGGATCCCTCGATACGCCTACAAAAATGGGGTGGTAACTTGATGACCAATACAACGAACCTTGAAAGCTCACTTTTTGGTCTTGATCGCAACTTAACAAGAGACTGTAATCCACTTAATAATTATAAAGATGTAAATACACCAACTAGTGCTCTAGCATATCCTTCATGTGCCCCCTTTACTGACCAGTCTCGTGTTACAAACCCGGCTTGGTGGTATAGAGATTTAGAACAACCAAACTGGGATTACCTCCATTTAAATCCACAAGAAAATACTTGTATGTCCTTTCAAAACAACCTTAGCACGCGAATTTTAGAAAAAGACAATTTTGTTGCCAAAGTTCCTTGTTTTAATTATAATACTGTAGATACAACGCAAAAATTATTTAATAATTAAATAAATAAAACGAAAGCAACTAAGATAAATTATATATATGTAATATTAAAAGTTAATATATCTAAAAAATATATTACATATATATAAACATATAAATATATAAAATGGAAGTATTGGCTATACCTATAATAGCAGCTGCAGGTTTATTATATGCCACAAATGATAAAAAAAATAAAACGCGTGATCGTAATGCTCCAAATAGACTACAAAAAGCGAAACGAGAAGCATTTATTAGTAGCGCAGCAAGTGGAACCGGCGTTAAAGCGGGAACAAATAGTATGTTGAACAACATTCCCGACAACAACTATCCAAAAGATACGACTAATACAAGCAGTTATGACAACTTATACTCAGGAAATGCCGTAACTGATAAATACTATAATGCGACTGTAGACAAAAGAGTCCTTAGCCACAACGACCAATTTAATAATCCATACAATAAAAATGTGAATAACGGAGTCAATTCACAGTCGGCTATATATTCATTAACTGGCGAAGCACTTGATACAAATAACTTTGGGCATAATAATATGGTCCCTTTTTTCCGCGCAAAAGTAAGAGGTAGAACAGCCGATGCAGACACGCATGAATCTATTTTAGACAGTTATTCGGGAACCGGAAGCCAGAAAATATGTAAAGAAGAACGTGCGCCTCTTTTTGCTCCACAGCCCGGTATGCAGTATACAAATGGTATGCCCAATTTTACCGATTTTTTTCAGTCACGTGTAAATCCTGGCACACAAATGGCAAATGTAAAGCCGTGGGAAGAGATACGTGTAGCGCCTGGTTTAAATCAAGGCTTCACTTCTTGCGGAAGCAATGGTTTCAACTCCGGTATGGAAGCACGCGATTTGTGGGTGGATAGAAACGTAGATCAGTTGCGCGTCGAAACGAATCCCAAACTTACATATAGTTTAGAAAACCACCAAGGTCCATCCTATTCTTGGAATGTTCAGCAGCCACCCGACGCAAAGACTTACGGTCAAGTAGAGAAATTCTTACCAGATAAATTTTACATTAATACTCCCGATAGATGGTTCACTACAACAGGTTTAGAGAAAGCAGAAAGAGGTCGCCCAACCGAATTATTGAAAGATCAGAGTCGTATATGCACTACTTCGGGATACTTCGGCGCAAACTCAAATGCGCAGGGAACAGCAGAATACGCCCCCGAACATTATGAACCAGCAAAGCGTGGAAAATATGACGGAAAACCGGTAATAAATGTGTCTGCTAAAGGAAAGCACGAGCCTACAAAATTCGACTACGGCAGAGGAACTACACGACTTAACTCTACGAATCGTTCTACTATTCAGCCCATTGGGTTTATAGGAACAGCGATTAATGGTGCGCTTAAAGCAGTTGTCGCGCCTATTTTAGAAGCTGTTCGCCCTTCAAGAAAAGAAAATGTTGTAGGAACTATTCGTCCATATGGTCACGTTCAAAATACAGTCTCAGCTGGTGTTGCATATAATCCGGCAGATAGAACACCCACCACGATTAAAGAAACCACGGAAAGTCTTCTTGATTTTAATCATCTCAATGTCGCGCCTTTAACAGAAGGAACTGGATACTTAGTTACTGACCAACAAGATGTATACACACAGCGTGAAACTACTGAACCCGAATATTTTGGCTCATCTGGTGGAGCTACGAATCAGGGTTTTGTCTCCAACTTGGCAGCAAAGAATCAACATAATAATTTTAACAAAGTTTCGAAAGAATTTACACCGGCCGGAAATATGGCGATGTTTAACAATACCGAAAATATCAATATTAAACGCGCTGATAAGAATAATGTCTCGTGTCCTTGGAATACTGGAGCAAGTGCCGGTTCAGGTTTAGGCGGAATGCCACCATCAGCAAACCAAATGGGACAACTGAGTAAAACGCCACAGTTTTATCAAGAGTCTATTAATTGCGAGAGAATTCAGCCCGATATTTTAGACGCGTTTAAAAAGAATCCTTATACGCAAAGTTTACATAGTTATGTATTCCCTTAAAAACGAGATTCAAATAATGTTTTCGATATTTTCTCAATATTTTTAATATTTTATAAACAATATTAAAAATAATCTCTCATATATAATATATTAAACAAGTCTGAATACCGAGGCCCAAAAGATGAAAACTGCCGTCACATTTAGTTTATTAGCATTCCTGCCCGCGCTTACATTTGCGTTTTTTCTTCCGTTTCCTATGACTATCGGAAATACAAAAGCCAACGAAATCCCCAAAGTCACTCCTGACGATGTATGCCCCTTTATTCACTATATTGATAACGAACTGTGCACAAATGAATCTAGTCACTTCGCGACAAAAGAAGTTGTAAAAAATACGGTTTTTTATCATTCTCGTCACGAACAAAAATTCGACCCTAAACAGCTGTGCCCACTGTTCTCATACCTGAATAAAACATACTGTTCTTCAAGTGAAACTGTTAATTTCGTCAGCCACGTAGACGCTGATATCGCAAATCGAATTAAAATCATAAAACACATTTTTGAAAGTATTGAGAGTAATAATATAAATGATACTAACAATGCTAAGAATAATAATGATACATCAGAATTCGGCGATAATATCGATCCGAAAGAACTGTGTCCACTTATCGAGCTCGTTGATAAAACATTTTGTAAATCCGAAACCTTATTTCAAAATAAAATAGATCCTAAAGATTTATGCCCAATTCTTGAGGAGATTGATATAAAATTATGTTCTTAAGTTCTTAAGTTCTTAAGTTCTTAAGGGGTTTTAGTATTTTTATATAATATATTATATTATATAATATTAAATATAATGAAAAGCATAAAGTCGTCGTCTATATTTACGTCTAATAATTCAATTCCATTGATTATATTTGTTTTTATTTTTATTGGCATAGGTATGTTCTTTTTAATTCAAAAAACAACCGAAAAACAACAGAATAAGCAAGATCGACAAAATTCTAACTCTGACGATGATTCATCATCCGGTGTAAATCTTGAGCAAAAAATAATCAAAGATTCAAGAAATATGTCGAATCAAATGAATAATAATACTTCATCAAATAATCAGAGCAATGCTCAATTTTTAGATAATATGTCTAGCCCATTTAGCGATGAAGTTGGTTTATTTATTAAAAAGGATGAAACCAATAGCGGTAACGGCGGTAATGGCAACAGTAACGGCAACAAAGTAAATATTAATAAATATGCAACATCGCAGCATTATATACCACCTTTTGGTTCAGGGAAGGAGACGCGGTGTATGGAAAGACAAGTAAAACGTCCAAACACTACAAACGATGTTTCAAGCACAGCAAACTCTAATTTAGTGAAAAATTCGTCGAGTGCTTCCTATTAATTTCAAACCTTGAAAACTATATAATCACGAGAGACGCGATAATTGGGAGAAATTCAATAAATCGGATAAATCAAAATAAATATAATATTAAGATATGTTATAAAGATATTTGACAAACATTTCATATAGTATACAATGCCATATAATCAGACTCTTTCAAAAAATAACATCGATCTTAGTTTTGGAACTTCGGCACCAAGTGAGAAAGGTTGGATAACCAAAAAACTTATCCCCACTGTAAAAAAGGTTGTCCCTATTGTTCAAAAAGTAGGTATCGTTGCAGGTAAAGTAGCTACTGTAGCATCTCTTTTGTAACCACCTGTGATTCACATCATTCCCATCATTCCCATCATTCCCATCATTCCCATCATTCCCAACATATGTGTAATATCACATTTAATAGATAAAATATTAAAAGTGATATAAAAGTGATATAAAAATACAAAGATATAACAATATAATAATATACAAATAAAACAATTCAAATGAGTTTCACATCTACTACCACAATAACCACAACAACTACCACTTCTTCCGCAACTACACCATCCACAACATCACCCCTTATATCAAAAAATCCTGTAGCATTTATTACCGGAATAACCGGTCAAGATGGATCATATTTAGCCGAATTATTATTATCAAAAAAATATATAGTCCACGGTTTAATACGGCGTTCTTCTACTATAAATACCGGACGAATAGAGCATATTTTCAATAATAAAAATTTAAAACTCCATTATGGCGATATAACAGATAGTTCCTGTTTGGAGAAAATATTAAACCTTATTAAAAATACATATCCAAATATAGAGCGCCTTGAAGTCTACAACTTGGCCGCACAGTCACACGTTAAAGTGTCATTTGAAATGCCCGAATATACTGCCGATACTGACGCTTTTGGAACTCTAAAATTACTAGAGGCAATCCGTAATAATAATCTAGAAAAAATAGCGCGATTTTATCAGGCTTCTACGAGCGAATTATATGGCAAGGTTCAAGAAACTCCACAATCCGAAACCACGCCATTTTATCCGAGATCGCCATATGCCGTTGCTAAACTATATGCTTATTGGATAGTCAAGAATTATCGCGAGGCTTATGGCATTTTCGCGTGTAATGGAATCCTTTTTAATCACGGCGGAGTGCGACGCGGGCACAATTTCGTAGAAAGAAAGATTACACTTGGATTGGGTAAAATATTGAGAGGCGAAACCGATAGACTTGTTATGGGTAATATCGATTCGATGCGTGATCTAGGGAATGCGGAAGATTATGTAGAAGGTATGTGGCTTATGCTTCAGGCGGATGAACCGGACGATTATGTTCTTTCTACAAATGAAACACACTCTGTGCGCGAAATGATTGAAGTAGCTTTTGGGATGAATGGATTCGATATTAAATGGGAGGGCTGTGGTGTGGATGAGATCGGTTATAATGCGAAAACAGGACAAGCACTTATTTTTATAGATGAAAAGTATTATCGCCCGACAGAAGTAGAAGTATTACTTGGTGATTCAACAAAGGCGCGCAATATATTAGGTTGGGAACCGAAAACATCGTTTGTTAAATTAATTGAAATGATGGTCAAACACGATACAACATCAGTGATTAGTTTTGTATGAGAGGTAACATATAGTTAACATATAAATAATATTAAATAAATGATTATATTTATTATTATTAATATTAAATAAAAATAAACAGTAAATAAATTATAAAAATGGAAATGGAAATGGAAATACTAGATAAATCGGACACACACGAGAAACACGATAAACACGAAATAAAACCTCCACATCATCCGCATCATTTACATCTAGACATACACGGCAATATAAAACAAAAACTAAAATATTTCATCGAAATTAAAAAAATACCGAATATTATATTTTATGGTGTATCTGGCTGCGGGAAGAACACTATTGTAAAACAATTTATACAGGATATATACCATAATGACAAAGAATCGATCAAAAACTACGTAATGGAAGTAAACTGCGCACACGGGAAAGGCATTCGATTTATTCGCGAAGAATTGAAATTTTTTGCCAAGACGAATATAAATCTGAAAGATGGCGACTTTTTTAAGTCTATTATATTATTAAATGCCGATAAATTAACAATAGATGCTCAATCGGCATTACGACGATGTATCGAACTATTTAGCCATTCTACACGATTCTTCATAATCGTAGAAGACAAGTATAAATTATTAAAACCGATTTTGTCGAGATTTTGTGAAATATATATACCCGAGCCTATAATCGATGGTAAAATAGTGAACTTACATACGCACGCTATTAATCAAGTTTATCATATGGAAGACAATGTAAAAAAAAATAATATAAAACTCAAACGTGAGTTGAAGATGGATAAAGAATATACATTAAATGAGCTTATGGAGTTATGCTCAAAGTTATATGAAAAGGGATATAATAGTTTAGATATTATTCGATTCATAGAAACGTCATCAGCACGTGATGAAAGTAAAATATTCGAGTTTATGATAACATTTAATAAAATACGAAAGGAATTTAGAAATGAAAAAATATTAATGTTTTTTATATTAAATTTCTTCTTTTTTCGTAGTGATGTCACTTTAGAAAATATTTCATTTATGTAAATGGACGACTTTAGTTTAAGTAGTTTACAAGAATCGCGCAATGAGTATTGTTCACGACTGATTACAATATTGACGCCTTGTATTATAGACGGAGTAAAATCTATTTTTGAAGAATCTTGGAAATTATGTAATGAAAATGATGAGAAGGCGAAATATCTAATGACGTTTCAGAATTTTCTTTCACGAGTCCCCAAATGGAACCCTAATATTATATCCCAGGAATGTTCACGTATTAAGGAGAAAAGCAATTGTGGATATATATCCGATCTAATCACCTGTGTCCATATCTTACAGTTGAAAATGTTATCTTGTATGCGTGTTGGAACGAAACAAAAAAAAGTAAATGTAAATGTGCCTGTTTTAGAAGATTTTATCCACAAGGTCTACATAAATGCTGCGCGAAAAATATATACAAATGTATACCTGTTTGAAATCGGTATATCATCACTGAAAGGTCAGAAGAATTCGAGGGAATTGGAAATTATTATTAGAGAGTGTATCTTACAAACGATACGCGAAAATATACCTGTCGAAGAATTATTGAAACTATATATGAATGAAACGGTAGAAGATGTGATTGAAATCCACGAAAAAGAAGAAATCATTTCTCAGAAGCCGGTTATTGAAGCACCTGTGGCTGGGAGTGTATCAGATCCTCTAACAAGTGACTCTAATTTGTCGTCAGAAGATAAAGACACGATTTCGAAGATTAAGGCTGCATCTACTTCTGCAGCATCTCTGGCGGCATCAAATGGCGTAAGCTTTAATATGAATAATAATGAAATTATCCCGATTGAAAAAATAAGCAACGATTCTAACGGGGATAATGACGACTATAACTTCGATGACAGCAATGGTGATGATGATTATGATGAGGATGATGATGAGAATGTCAGGTTGAAAATTGGCGATAATGTGGAATTGAGCGTGGATGCTTTTCCGTCTGATGCTAATGATAGCGATGCCGAAGATGACGCAAGTAGTGATGTTGATATAACTATAGATGAAATTCCTTTGCTTGATGACTAAAATTCAAATCATTTAATCATTTAATCATTTAATCATTTAATCATTTAATCATTTAATCATTTAATCATTTAATCATTTAATCATTTAATCATTTAATCATTTAATCATTTAATCATTTAATCATTTAATCATTATTCGTAAAAAACAATAATAGATTATTCCTTTATAGATTATACATAAACATTTATGGATAATCTATATATTTCTGCCGCGATTATCGCTTGTATTTTTCTTTTAGCAAAATTCATCGAAATAAGATTTATCTCAAAACCTAGCAGTGACAAGGATGGTGAACCAGAATCTAAACCAATGAAGAATATTTTACGCGATTCCGTAATCGTTTTTGTATCCTATATTTTAGGCCATTTTATAATGAAACAGTTTAGCGAATCTACTGTTATTTTAGGAGAAAAGCCTGATGTGTTTACAGGTTCTCCTGGGTTTTAATATTATGCATAGGGTTGTAGTGTTGTGATTTAAATATAACAATTAGTTACTGTTATATTTTATATTTTATATTCTATAATTAATAATTCATAGTTTGTTATAATGCGTTTACTATTTAAACCATATATGATGATATCTTGTCGATATTTATAATCTTATGTTTCTGCTTTACTTGTTTCTTTGGGAATTCATATGCCGAGAATATCGGCTTCGATAACTGCGAATGCGGTGTATGATTGTGAACATTACGAGCAATCATTTTATATAATTTAAAATCAGGATAACGTTCTTCCCCATTTGTTTTGTATAATATATTTCGATTCTGATCATCCGTAACCCATTCCACGATTAACTTCGCAATAGGATTTGATTTACATATTTTACCAACATCCCCAATATTATCAACAAAATAATCGAAAATAGAACACCCAAGGCGACACAAGTCAAAGCTATAATTGGGATCAAGGCGAGGCTTCTTATCATTTAAATAGGGTTCACAATTATACTGTGTAGCAGCATCACCCGTGATACAAAAACTGTCGCTACATATAACTTTCGATTTATACCTGTAAATAGCACGACCAAAATCGATAATCTTAAAAATACGATTATATGTAGGGACGCGATAGTATTTTTTATCATACAAATAATAAATATATTCCTTCTCCGTGTAAATAAACATTACATTATTCGTGTGTAAATCATTGTGCGTAAATCCGAATGCCTTTTGATATGTAATGAGAGTCATAATAATCTGAAAAAGTGCCGATTTCCATTCGCCATCTTTCATATCTTCTTCCTGCATCATTAACGAGTCTAGTGTATCGTCGCACTTTTCCAACATAATTGCGGATACTGGGAAATTGTGTATCGTAGCCCATAAAGTATCATCATCATCGTCATCGCATTCACTATCATATTCACTACCTTCACCTTCGCTACCACTACCACCTGGTATAGAATCATCGCCATCGCTTCCACCTCCACTATTACTGCCGCTTCCACTATCAATATCGATTTCATTCTCATATACATCGTTAATTATTTTACCACTTGAACCAACTGTGCGCCGATGTCCATCCTCGCCATCCTCACCATCCTCATCATCGGTATAAGAAGAACGCGACGAACAAGATTCTGTTTCACTATCTGAACTATTCTCATCGTCTTTATTAATATGAAATTCTTCAATATTACCAGTATTATTTTGTCCATTATTATCTTGTCCATTATTATCTTGTCCATTATTATCTTGTCCATTATTATTTACACCATTTGTATTGTTGATATTAATATTCCCGATACCGATACTTCCATCACAAGGCGGTGGCAATTCTATAGAGTTTATATCATTGATACAAGAAGACAAATCAGTGGATGTGCCAGAAGCTGTGGCACTGGCAGTGGAAGGTGTAACATTAAATACTTCCTGTAATTCTTTACAAACCGATTCAAAATCATCGGGAATAACATATTGCGCACCATCACCTCCATCAACGTCATTACTAGTATTATGTTCAATCTTGATCTTATGTTTCATATTCCTAGTTCCATTCTTGTCGCCTCTACTGTCGCCATCTCTACCATCAGAATCAATACTATAATCATCTATATCTTCAACGCTAAAAAGAAGATTTCTATGCTTATTAAAATATTGATTCTTGTCCAAATAGTCTATATCGTCAATAACATTGTAATGGAAATTGGTTTTAGTAGCATTAAAAAAACCATAGAAGTCGATACCATTAATAAAGTCGTGATGACTCAATAACTGACTCGATAGATATGAGAAAAATCCGTCTACATATGCCGAGTTATTTCTATCATTTGCTTTAAAGATACCCTGAGTCTGCTCAAGTTTAGAAAAAGTAGGAAGATTCAATACTTCGCTATTCAATGATCCGCGAGTGCTTTCACTTGCGGTATTATCATACTTTCCTGTCATATACTTTATCGGATCAATCAATGGAGAAAATTTAATAAAAATTGGCTTATGAATAATCGTTGTTGATTCTGGAACACTCTTAAAACTATCTACAACAGCTGCTTGAATGTTATTTTTATCGACAATTCCTGATAACGCCGATACATAATATCGCTGATTTAAATTGATAGAATTATAATTGGTGTCATTGAAATTAAAATAGTTTTCATATATTGGAACATAATTTTTACTATTTTTTATTTCAAGCTCTGATTCTTCTAAAGAAGAGAAAAATCCCGAATTATCGATTTTTCTATAATACAGAGAGAACGTTCCTTTCCCGGAAGAGGAGATAATATCGCCGTTATCAATATCCATACTCTTAATTATTTAATTCAATACATATTTTTATTATGTTTCAAACTAATAAAAATAGATTATAGATTATAGATTATAGATTATAGATTATAGATTATAGATTATATGCGTTTATAATAATTGTATTTTTTTAATTTATATTAGTATATTAGTATATTAGCAATTAAGGCACCATAATCAAATAATATTAATGAGTGTAGGATTAGAATTAGCGAAGTTTGATATGCGCTCAATTAGTTTTAGACCGGACGAAAATAAAGGTCCCGTTATTGTGCTTATTGGGCGACGCGATACAGGTAAAAGTTTTTTAGTAAAAGACTTAATGTATTATCACCAAGATATCCCTATAGGCACGGTTATATCAGGAACAGAAGCAGGTAACGGTTTTTTCGGAGAACACGTCCCTAAACTTTTTATCCACGATGCCTATAATACCGCAATCATAGAAAATATATTAAAACGCCAAAAGGCCGTATTAAAACAAATGAAAAAAGAGATCGAAACATATAAACGTAGCACAATTGATCCCCGAACATTTGTTGTATTAGATGACTGTCTTTTCGACAATAAATGGACTAAAGACGTTATGATGCGTCTACTCTTCATGAACGGAAGACATTGGAAGGTTATGCTTGTCATCACTATGCAGTATCCGCTCGGTATACCACCCAATTTAAGAACCAATATTGACTATGTTTTTATATTGCGTGAACCATATATAGGAAATCGCAAAAGAATATACGAAAATTATGCCGGTATGTTTCCAACATTTGAAAGCTTTTGTCAAGTTATGGACCAGTGTACTGAAAACTTCGAATGCCTTGTAATAAATAATAATGCGAAATCGAATAAATTACACGACCAGATTTTTTGGTATAAAGCGCAAACACATGGCCCATTTAAACTGGGTGCGAAAGAATTCTGGGAAATGTCCAAGGATATTCACTCTGATGATGAAGAAGAACAATATGATCCAAGTAGCATAAAGCGTAAAGGACAAGGACCAAAAATCCAAGTCAAGAAAAACAAATGGTAACTATATGTGACATGTGACCCGTGACATGTGACACACACACACACCGCCCCCGCCTCTAAAATAAGGTGAAAAATATTGTAGTAAGTTTATCAATCTCCTTTGTTGGGATTTTACTCGTTTTCGGATCCGTCTCAGAAACCACCCCTAAACACATAGCTGGTATATTAAAATAATTAGACAAAACCATGGTCAAATATATGCTTTCAGAACCAAGCAGTATTTTATTCGTATTTTTTGCCGATGATGTGTTGACACCACCATCACCACTATCACCAAACATACCACCAATCAGGCTTTTAACATTACTATTCGACAAATTATTGATTGTGATGACATCCGTTGTTAAATATTTCGTGTTTTTGCTTATTGTTTTTATTTGTATATAATCTTCCAAAGATTGTATCTTTTTATAGTTAGCGAAATCATTATGAATAAGAGCAGATGAAAACTGCACTACACTAGATGGGTGTAAATAATTACTGTATATAATAGACAAATCTATTATATATGACGGTCGCAATAATGTAACAACGCGTTTCAATTCATCCATCAAGTATGATTTGTTGTTGATTTTATTAAATGCAGTTTTGGTAAAATAATAGTAATTATTATCATAGTTACAAATCGTGCCATCCAGTATTTTTATTTTTTTAGAATATTTCTTCAAATAACTGAGTATAAATCTAAATTGACTTTCTATATTTATATTATCAATTATTATAAGTGCACCGGTTATATTTAAATTTACATCGGCATTATCAAATCTGCGAAGAAATGGTTTATTATCTTTTATCATATCGAGTAACCAACCATTCTCCGATAATTTTGCCGGCGTATGTGTAAATATACTATTTATCCAATGATAGTCTTTGTCTTTTATAGTTGTCGGCGACATCGTTACTAAGCTATTTCTACCTAATATATCCACAGCATATTTTACATTATTAATCACTAACTGAACATACGTTTCTATCGGTTTACCTGTATCATTTTCGAAATAATAATGATAGCCATTGGGGGTCTTTTCAGATACAGTATCTTTGGGGATATAATCTATTAAGAAATCGGCGCTGTCAACACCATCCTTCGTATCTATATCCAATACGATATATTTATCTGGAACAAATCCAATTCCGTTTTTATTTTTGAATCGAGTATTTTCCTTTCCGACGACTTTGGAATTATTCATTATATGTTTTTTCTTGTTTTCATCAAAATATATTATATTGTAATTTTTAACATCGATCCCTATCGACTTTAACTTATTGAAATCCGTTTTAAGACGATAAATGTATATTGCCTTATTTGCCCATCTATATAAAAAATAAATCAATATAATAGACAATATTATGGTTGTTAATATAAAAAAAATATGTAAAGGTTTATTGGGACTTGAAAAGACTCTTGTTATCCCAGAATTTATTGAAAATATTTTTATCGGTTTGTTCTTTACCATATTAATATAAGAGGGTAAAATAACCTTGTATGGGTATGTATATATTAATTAAATATTATATATTATTTTTGTAATAACATATAATAACTGTGAATAATAATCGGGATTAGTAACCTGGATTAATAATTGGGATTAATCAATTTGCCACTTCGACCGAGAGCACTTAATTCTCAAACTGACTCGTAAGTTTCGACAATCCGTGGTCACTATTCTTATCTAAAACAACATTTTCAGCTTCAAACATACTCTTTTTGATGTCGTCCACTGTTGAATCCTCGTCAAGGCCATCAAAATTTGCGACATTTGCTACACCAACAAGCTCTCCCTTATCATTAAGCGTCTGCGTAAGTTTGTTACCAGACTCCTCTGCCTTCTTCATATTCTCCTCAATTGCCTTCTGTTTGGCCTCGCGCACACGTTTATCAAAATCTTGTTTCGCCATATCTTCGTTCTTCTTTTTATCCGACATAAGCGAATTCAGTGTCTCCTCCATATATTCTACGCGACCTGTCTTGTATGCCTCTGGATGAAATGGAACCCACATACCTACTTGCCCTACATAAATATCGTGATTGGGGTCTACCTCACGCAACAATTTACAACGAAGCTCTGCCTCGCCTTGTGTGGCAAAAACGCCGCGCACCTTAATACCGCGAACCGACGTCTGAAATTGATGCTTCTCTCCAAACTGCTGATCCAAATCTTCCTCGTTATTATCGATAAATGTTTTATAGTCGTCGCTAATGGTAGATGCCTTGGCAAGAGTGGCACCCTCTTCCTTATTGAAATCCTGAAAATCGGCGGTTAACTTGTCAAATGAAATCGAATACTTAAATGAAACAAAGTTTAGAAATTGTGTGAACTTCTCCATCGATTTCTTGAAATCCCACTGTTTAATAAATTCCTCGAAAAGAAAATGTTCCTTCTGTTTAATAATATGCTCTGGAGATACAAATGACAAACATACGAACTTTTGTCCGGCAATCGGTTTATCTTCCTCCAAAAGATCGACATATTTAGGATTCTCCTTTCCGTCGGGAAGATACTTAGGCGTTACACCTTCGGGCAACTTATTCGGATTATGATGAGACATTTGTTTTATATTATTATATAAATATATTTAATAAATCATTTTAAGTTAGTTTACGCTTTAATATTTTTTGATTATATTTTTTGATTATATTATTTGATTATAAATGTTATATTAATTATGTTAATTATATTTAGCAACAAAAAAAAATATTTTTTTCTATATTATATTTATAATGTACGGAACACTTGACTTTAGTGAGCTTTTTAAGCGCTTTATTAAGTATATCATCGAGGGTCTTTGCGTAGCGATTGTCGCCTACTCAATCCCGTCTCGTTCTCTTAAATTCGACGAAATTGCGTTGATTTCTCTGGTTGCCGCCGCTACCTTTGCCATCTTGGATGTATACGTTCCTAGTTTAGCCGTTTCTGCCAGAACTGGTGCAGGATTCGGTATCGGTGCTAACCTTGTCGGATTCCCCACCCCTCTTCGCGTTTAAACAGTTCGAACATAGTCGCTCTATAGAAACTCATAATGCGTATGAGATTAGATATATTATATGACATTTTGTATCATATAATATTTTACTATTTTACTATTTTATTATTTAAATATTATATAATGAAATTAAGCATGCGTGGTAAATCGGTGAGGCGTAGGAGACATACGAAACGCACTGGAAAGAATTTAAGATATAAAGGCAAAAAGGTTCGTGCTTCAAAAAGATATCATCGCGGGATTGGTGATCGTGGTCATACAAAAAAAACACACAGAAAAATATATAGAGGAAGAGTTAAGAAAGGTGGAGTAGATGAGGAACACTGGGAAAAATTAAAATGGACAGATGTAGTTGGTGAACCTTCTAAAAAACAAGCAACCGGTCGGTTAGTATACAAAAAAGACAGCACATTTAGCCTAACAAGTGAATCTAAATATTTTCTCGTAACTCTTGAAACAACACAGTCAGATTTAATTAAAACTACTAATCTTTATTTTATGAAATTCAAAGTAACGATGGAAAGATATAAAGATGGCAATAATGGATATATTGATAAGGTGTTCGAAGTTTATTTTGATTTTGGTTATACTCCCCCCTCGCAGAATTTAATTGATTATTATGGTTATATGTCCCTGTTTACTCGGGACTCCGATCAAATTAGTTATTCTCTTACTCAAGTTACTGAAGATGGCAAACCAATTACACAAAGTCTTAGCGTGTATCATCCTGCTGAAAAAATAAATCAAACCGTATTACGCAATTATATGCCGGCAGTTGTTAATCCTAACACTAATAGAGTGTCTATTAATTTACCAGAAAAATTTAGTAATATAAAAGGTTATGATGACATATCAAATAAATTAAAATCTGATAACTATATATTTTATGGATCTACTATAAGTTTGATGACTAATTGGCCGGATGATGATAAATCGAATACTGCCTTTTTTAATTCTTTAGCAACACAAATGTATAGAATACTTAATAATGCTGCTCTTGCTACGCCGCAATAAAGGCCATAATTGTGTTTCTAACACATTTAGTTAACTACAATACATTATTCCATTAATATAAAATATTTTTATAATATAGATTATCTATGTTATTACAGACCAATTTTAGTAATAAATTAAATAAAATACAAGCATTGTTTGTAGTTCTTCTTTGCGCGTGCCTTGTTATTAGTTTTTACATTATGGTAGTTACTCTATTCTCAAAAAATAATACACATAATCGCATATTTTCGGTTTGGCAATTCCCAATGTTACTTGCCATATTTATTGACACTATATACCATAATGGTAGATTCAAGAAATATATTTTTTAGATTATTATATAAAATATAGGTTTCCATTATATAAAACATAGGTTTTCATTATATATAAAATATTTTTTTAAAAATATTATTTTACTATTATATAATGAAATTAAGCAGACGTGGAAAGTCGGCAAGACGTGGGAGACATACGAAACGTGCTAGAAAGAATTTAAGATATAAGGGCAAAAAAGTCCGCGGTTCAAAAAGATATCATCGTATCAAGAGTGGTCGTGGTCATACAAAAAAAACCCACAGAAAAACATATGGAGGAAGAGTTAAGAGAGGTGGAGTAGGTGTAGGTGGCGGCTTTTGGAGTAATCCTACCATAGATAATCTTGATGAAATGTACAGGCTTGCAACTGTTACATCACCGGACAAATTTACAAGTAATTTATTTATACAACAAACTACAAACTCCCTAGGAAAAGGTGAAGTCATATTAGCTAGTCACCCATTTGAGATCCAAGGTTATAATACCCCCAAATCTCATCCTCGTATTATTACACTTACGTGTAAAAAACAGGATAGTTTTTTTTCAAAATCATATAAGTATAATTGTAACATAACTTATACAAAAGATGACAGTTCTCCCGATGATCTATTTGTTCGTGTATCATTTCAAAGAAGAGATAAATCTGGTACGGATCAGGCTACTGTTGCTATTGAAGGTAAACTTAGTGATGTTATTGGAAAATTATTAAATGTAACAGATTTGACCGCGAATATTTATGGTATAGAAGTAAATTATAATTTTAATTTCCCCGAAAATAAAAAGTATTTTGCAGTTATTTCAAAAACCATTGCAGCCAATGCTACAAGGGCTAACGAATTATTAAACGCTATTCCTTTATTGAGGGGAAGAGCTATTCCTTGGTTGAGGGGAGCAGTCGAGCCGGCTGTTAATCCGGATTCTAATTCCGATTCTGCTGCGTCGGAATAAACACCCCTAACACATTTAGCAAATAAGCTATTATTAGTATTTTTTCATTATATATAAAATATTTTTAAAATATTATTTTACTATTATATAATGAAATTAAGCAGACGTGGTAAACATACAAAACACGTGAGGCGTGGTAGACATACGAAACGCGTCCGAAAGCATCATACACGCCGTATCAAACATCGAGGCAAACAATATAAGCGAACATATCGCAAACATAATCGTAAATTAAAACACAACAAACGGATACAGAGTGGTGGGTTTATTGAGAATTGGACACACAATGATACAGGTAATATATAATGCCTCGAATGTTCAACTAACCTATAAAAAACGAGGTAAGTTAATGAAAGATGATAACCCTTTTGATATTAAATTAGAGTATAAAAGTCTAGTCAATCATGTAGCATCATTTACTGTTACAATGACAAGAAAAACTGATCCTTCAAAAGAATTTGTAGTATATTTTAAATTATACTTTTTTAAATTATTTTTTTCAAAAGATAATCCTGATTTGGAAATAGATATTAGTAGGGATTATAATGTTTTTTGCAACATTGATAATTATGGTTTGACGTGTTCAAAAGAATTATCTGAATTACAGAATAAATTAAATTCAAGTGGGTCTGAATTTTATACGTTTCCTTTGAATACAATGAATAAATATTTTTTTGAATCATTGGCAATCAAGATGAGAAAAATAGCAGAGCTTGCCAATGATGGTAAAATCACGATTCCTACTGTGTCGGAATAAACACCCAATTCAATTCCTCGCATATTTTCTTCCATATATCATCCTGTTCTATCCTCTTTTCTTTATCTTTCAACATTGGAAAATAGGATAAAAATTCTGTTTTTTGAAGCAGTTCGCATAATTTATACACCGTATAATAGTAATTCAAAAAATTAACACGATCTTCCGGGCAGAATTTCGCATACGGCCCCTGTATCTCCATAAATAAATTACAAAGCGTCTCCTCCAATTCCGGTGTCATTATAGGCGGTTTAATACCCAGCTTGTCCTTAATAAACGGAATATGTTCGTAATATTTATTGTATCCCAATTTCTTAAGCACCTCTTTCGCCTTTGAATTCGTAAACTTGGAAAGCGGAATTCGCTCTTTATTCATCTGATGTTTAATACTCTCCAATACTTCATCCGGAATTTGTGTCGTTTCTTTCGCCTGAAACTGTGCAAGGATTTCTTTGAAATGATTAATGCGTTTATATGCATAAAAGCACGCTTCTTTTGGCGGCTCTTTATACGACGGCTTCTCATTTTCAATAAGACACGTCACTTGTTTAGCACAAAAATTACAAACCATTATCCCCTCGTGTTCAACAGGAATCATTTCCCCCTTATTACAAGACTGGCATATATCTGTTGAAAAAATATAATCATTTACATTGATATACGTCTGGTCTAAATTAGAGAAAAACTTCTGGACATTATTTTCGTTAGCACGATTCAGTTCGCTCTCATTCATAGAATCATTTAGGCGATAAAATGAATTCAGAATCTTTGTGCGATTGGTGCCATTTGTGATCTCCTTTTTGTTTTCAAAGTAGTCGAAAATAAATCGGCTATTATTTAGGTAATATTCTTTAATTCTTAATTTATATTTTGAGATATCAATTTTTATATCATACAGTCGATCCTTTAGCTCAATTTCTTTAGATATATCGAGTTTGTGTGCTTTGTCGTTACTGTGATCATCGTTATCGTCGTTGTCGTCGTTATCATCATTGTCGCCATGTTCCATATGCTTACTACGATTTAAAATTTCCATTATTTTATTTTTTTCTTTAATAAGAGCAGGCAATACCTCTTCTTCAATCATTTTAAATTCGGTTTGTAATTCGCGATGCATACCGTCTAATGTCATCACTTTTTTCTTATCGACAACGATTTTTTTGTTTGTTTTATGTTTGAAAGATGGCATTGTATATGGATATTTATTGTATATAATTATATATAGTATAGCTATATTGTTATATACATCACTTTTTTAATATAATATATATGATAATTATTTAATATATACAATAATTATTTAATATTTTGAAATACACGGTTATGTTTCGAGTTAATATTTGATTAATGTTTTCTCTATTAAGTAAAATAATGATTTTGCCTACTAATTTAGACATAAATAAAAATATAGAAAAACAATTAACCGCTACTACATCGATCTCGACAACATCTACAAATTCTGTAACGGCTGGTTTATCAACAAATGGCGCAAGAGCAGCATTTAATTTAGACATAGATATTTTAGATAAAAGTGCTATTAAGAAAGAGACATACTACAAGATGAAGTATATTATGAATTCATTGGATAAAAACTGGGCAATAAAGAAAAGAGAAAATGTTTTCTATCTGAAAAATTTAGACAATTCGACAAAGGATATTATAACCGAAGACTATTTGAACAAACGGGTGATTCAAAAGATATATAGCGAAGCTATTGTAAAAACGACATCTAGCGATGATATAAACAAAGAAATAAAAAAACAGGCCACGCACTTGGCACCTGAATCGGTGACCAATATGGGAACAACTATGGGAACAACTATGGGAACCAAAAAGAAAGAAGACATCATATCTTTAAAGGATGGAATTTTAGCATTAAAAGAATTGATGAATAAAGAAACAATGGATATGAATAAGGAATTAAGGCAAGAGATATACATAATGATATTTTTAATGAACGCTCTTGAAAGCGGGTGGAGTATTCGAAAGAAAGACAATAAATTTGTTTTTAGGAAAAGACACAATCATAGAAAAGAAGTATACTCCGACAACTATTTAGTGAATTTTTTAAAGAACAACCTCAAAAATATTGTTTTTTAAGAGGTCGAATATTGTTTGATTGGTATATCCAACTATGTAGCCATTCTGTGTATAGATTATATATAGAATATGAAAACCATTTAAACATAATTTGTTATAGAATATAAACCCCCGTAAGTAGAACTCTTTAGGACTCTCGATACTTTAGGAGTAAATGGTCGATACTATGGTAAAAACCGTTATAGATTTATTTGTAAGGATTTTTAATTATTTTTTAGATATTTAGTTATATATTTATAAAAAACAATTTAGGGTTTTTTATAAATTTTTTTTCTTTAGCAATATTATAATAATCGAAAATGGCAGGAGGTCTTATGCAACTTGTAGCTTACGGTGCCCAGGATGTTTATCTTACGGGCAACCCTCAGATTACCTTTTGGAAGGTGTCTTACAAACGTCACACTAACTTTGCTATGGAGTCTATCGAGCAAACTTTCAACGGTCAGGCCGATTTCGGTCGTCGTGTGACCTGCACCATCTCTCGTAATGGTGATTTGGCTTACCGCACCTACCTTCAGGTTACTCTCCCCGAGATCAACCAGTCTATGAAGGGCACTAACCAGGACGGTGTTTATGCCCGTTGGCTCGACTTCCCCGGTGAGCAGCTGATTTCTCAGGTTGAGGTTGAGATCGGTGGTCAGCGCATTGATCGCCAGTATGGTGACTGGATGCACATCTGGAACAACCTTACTCTTCCCGTTGACCAGCAGGCTGGTTACTATGCTATGGTCGGCAACACCACTGAGCTTACCTTTATCACCGATCCCTCGTTCAATGCGATCGACGGTCCTTGCCAGGCTAACGCTCCTCGTCAGGTTTGCGCCCCCCGCAATGCCCTCCCCGAGACCACTCTGTATGTTCCCTTTCAGTTCTGGTATTGCCGCAACCCCGGTCTTGCTCTTCCCCTCATCGCTCTTCAGTATCACGAGGTCAAGATCAACCTTGATATCCGCCCCATTGATGAGTGCTTGTGGGCCGTTGGTTCTCTTAACTGCGCCAGCAACACTGCCAACTCCTCCACCGGTGGCCGTGTCAACAACGCCTACAACCAGTCTCTGGTTGCTGCCTCTCTCTATGTCGACTACGTCTTCCTGGACACTGATGAGCGCAGACGTATGGCTCAGAACCCCCACGAGTATCTTATTGAGCAGCTTCAGTTCACTGGTGATGAGTCCGTTGGCTCTTCTTCCAACAAGATCAAGCTCAACTTTAACCACCCCGTTAAGGAGCTCATTTGGGTTGTCCAGCCCGATCAGAACGTTGACTACTGCTCTTCTCTGGAGTGCAACCAGCTTCTCTACCGTGTTCTTGGTGCTCAGCCCTTCAACTACACTGACGCTGTTGATGCTCTTCCCAATGCTATCCACGCCTTCGGTGGCCACGATGCTATTGCTGACAACACGGGCTCTTTCATTGATGGCTCTGGTCTCTTCCACGAGGCTGGCGCTCTCGATGTTACCAATACTTACTGGTGGGGTCAGGGTGATCAGCCTGGTGCTCCCGACTACACCCAGTCCAACATGGGTGGCACTGGTGCTACTAACGTTTACCACCCCGATTCTCCCTATGATAACTCTGGTGTATCTGATGCCGGCACTTTCGTCCTCACTCAGACTTCTCTCCCCCTTCACTGCTGGGGTCAGAACCCTGTTGTCACTGCTAAGCTCCAGCTTAACGGTCAGGATCGTTTCTCTGAGCGTGAAGGCACTTACTTCGACCTTGTCCAGCCTTACCAGCACCACACTCGCACTCCTGACAGCGGCATCAACGTTTACTCCTTCGCCTTGAGGCCCGAGGAACATCAACCGAGCGGCAGCTGCAACTTCTCCCGCATTGACAATGCTACCCTTCAGCTTGTTCTCTCCAACGCTACTGTTGAGGGCACTAAGACTGCCAAGGTTCGTGTCTATGCCACCAACTACAATGTTCTCCGTATCATGAGTGGTATGGGTGGCCTTGAAGCTACATGCTTAGTTATGATGATGATCATACTAGCTGTGAACAAGGGCCGAAAAGCAGTATGCCATAGTAAAGTGAGCTCTTACTATGGAAAACCATTTATGTCCTCACCATCATCGTTATTGATGATTTGACTAACTGCTAGTGATTCCGACTTGTTGTCGTCGGAGTTGCAACACATCTTGTTGTTCGGGAAACCCCTTAGAGCTTTTTCTACCAAGCTTATCTCCGAAAGGAATAAGTGGCCAAGAGTAATGAACTTGGGTATGGTAATAATGAAAAAGATTGGGCAATCCGCATGCTTACTACCTAAAGACGATATTAATATGCTAGTCTATGGTAGGGCGTCAGAGACTGAACGGATGTGGGTCGTTAATGAAGGTTTAAGCAACCTGAAACGGCTTAAGATACAGTCCTCCCTCTAGGGAAACTTAGGGGAATAAGAGTGCTTACAGCAATTAAATTGCGTGTGCGCTTCACAATTGGAATTACAATTTTATTTTAATATTATTATGTATTTAATAATATGAAAAATTGATTATACATAAAGGGTGTCCATACTATTGCTACACCCCCCCGATATAAGTTATACAAACACACAATGGATATGAATATTGGTAACACATTTTCATTAAAAGATGCATATATTCGTGATAAATATAAAACGGTAAAAATAGACTCTATAAGAGGTCATATTAAAACGATTGGTCGAACATCTAATCAAGAAAAAAACCCATTATGGAAAATCCAAAATGAAAATGGAACAACTATTATAGTTATGTATTGTGAAGTTGATACATTTTGTATATTATGTCCAATAAGTTACCAAAAAATATTAGATTATGAAAAAACGAATAATAAAGGAAATAAAATTACTTGGTATAAAATGTCAAATGGTTATATTTCGTGTCATTTAAATATTCATATTCACCAAGTAATAACAGGATGTATGGGTAATGGTAAAGGAACAAATACTATAAGTGTGGATCATCTTGACAGAAATCCGTTAAATAATTCTTTTGATAATTTAAGAATCGCTACAAGAGAAGAACAGCAAAAAAATAGCAAAGGAACTGCCGACGATGGAACAAAAAGAGAACGGAAATATAACGCAAAAAAATTACCCGATGAAATAACACACGATATGATGAGAAAATATGTTGTATATTACCACGAATGGTTGAATAAAGAACATACAAAACAGAGAGAGTTTTTTAAAGTGGAGAAACATCCGAAACTACAAAAACCTTGGATTTCTAGCAAGTCATCAAACATATCATTAATAGATAAACTACTTTCGGCAAATAAGATTGTTACAGACTTAGAGAGTGATATATATCCATAATATTGAACGCGGTTAATTAACTTTTGCTTGTTGATTATTAAAACAAAAAACAAAAAACAAAAAACAATATAAAATTGAAACGTTTTATATTGTTTAATCTTAACAGTAAAATCAAAATATCGCACCAATGCGCCCTCTCAAAATCGTGAAACCCGTCGACCTTATACCTGGAAGGAAATACCTGATTCAAGAAAAACGATCCGAATATTCGCATCAAAAATTCAAAGGAACATTTGTAAGAAATGATTATCCGTGGTCTCCTATTTATTGTACTATAACCCACTTTACAAATGTGATTTGTATAGGTAATCATAGCTCCTCGGATCTAGGACTTCAAGACATATATTGGAACTATTATGAAGCTGATGCTCTCATACAAGCATATACTACCCACGTTCTTCGTGAGATTACCGGCGACCAATCGTTTATGAGTTAACAACCTCATAATCTTCAAACACAAGTGGTGTCATTGTTTGCCTAGTGCTTATATCAAAATCTACATTAAATCCGCGTTCTTTAAACCATTCTTTAAATTCATTAAAAGCTGCCCAATATTTTACATACCCACCAAGCACCATCATTTTCAAAACATTTTTAATATATTTTTCATCTATCACACAGCATTCGCCACATTCACCAGCGTCGCTACTCACCAGTGTCCCCATCATAAGCAAATATTCAATATCAATCTTATCATCAATTCTTTCTTGATATGTAGCAATGATTCGGTCAAAAGAAAATCCTTGACAATGTCCCCCAAATCCGAAAAAATCTTCATACTCAAATCGATGAATCTGTTTTATAGGACGATATAAATATACAGCAAATGGTTGCTCAAAAATAATCACATTAATTTTAGCCATCAGAACGTAAGCCTCAGCATACGCATTATATGTCTCTTCCCATAATAAATTAGGATGTTTCCCCAGGAATTCTTTAGCGAAATCGTCATCAACTGTTGAAATCATACACCCGCGATCAGTATAATATTTTCTCTTCAAATCCTTGAATTTTGTAATAACATCGGTATATGTAGTTGTAATTGTAGTTGTAGTAGCAGCAGCAGTGGCTTCTTCCATTTTGTATAATCGTGTTTGCTACATAATATCACGTTAATCTTTTTATATAGGTTTAATATATTGATTAGACATTTAAAAATAATATAATATATTTATACTATATATTATATTATATATTATACTATACTATGAATAAAACAGCAAAACGGTGTCGTCTTGTAAGGGGCAGAAAAGAAACGTGTTGTATTAATCCCAAACGCGGATACTGGTGTTGGAGTAAAAAAACGAAAAAGCGCGTATGGCGTAAAATGAAGCGCGCTTGTTGTAAAAAATAATTAAAAATAATTAAAAATAGCCAAAATAATAAAGACTTAAGAAAACAATTATTTCAATCAATGGCGTCATCATACCATCATCGTCGGGTGTCACTCTTTCACCACCCATTAACTTATTTATCACTTTAATATTTGTTATTGTATGTAACGATGTTTCGACAAAATTAAATAATGCGTGAAGTCCAATACACCAATATAATCCATAATGAATGTAACCATATCCTAAAACAATACCAGTAATAAAAGCAACCATACCATATTTAAGTGAACATTTTACGTGAACATATCCAAAAACTAAGGCCGATAAAAATACACAAATATTCGTATTTAAAAATTGTTTTGTTACGCCGATCAATAAGCCACGATATATTAATTCTTCTGAAACGCTCGTCATCGCCATTCCTGTAAAAATAGTTACAAGATTCTTGGTTGTATCAACTACAGAGTTATGTTTAAAACCATTAAATGATGAAAATCCGAGAATAATATTAAAAATATATGAAAGCGTGGATATACCACTCCCAACCAAAGATCCAAACCCCAAAAAGGAAGGTTTATCATTTGTAATTGCGTTTATAACCTTCGGAGCGTCTTCTGGCAATGTTAGGTTAATAAACTTAATAGTTAGCAAATATAATACAATAGCCATTACAAAATACGAAATGCGAATACAAAATGTGTTATTCATTTTTTCACATAATGAAAAGTTAGTTTGTGTGATATAATGAAATGGTAAATCCTTTATGTAATTATATATATTATACGCAACAATCACAATTACATAAATATATAAATTTACAAGCATCTAGTATAATACTATACTACTATTTTATATTAACATTTTATTAATATTTAATAATAAATATTAATAACAAACATTTAATAACAAACATTTAATAACAAACATTTTATAACAAATCATAAATATTGGTAAGTATATTTCACAGATGTTACTATGGTTTAAATTCTAACTTATAAATATTCAAAAAATAATATATTGAATACACTGTAAATAATATTGATACTATAACAGAACTTTTAAACATGTTTGTAGGCATGCTTTTTATTAAAAACATTAAAGCTATAATGATTAATACATTTGCTACATAATTAATTAAACTATGTACAATAAATGTATAATATCCATTCAATCCACGAGTTTTATATATCATATACATAATAACCAAGTAGATTGTTGGCGCACAATATAAATAAGCAGTTAATGCCGGTCCATTCTTATATTTTTCTAATATATAATTAGTCCCTACCATTATTGCGCCACCCAAAATAAAATATTTAATATTCGTATACAAATCCATACTCCTATATTTATAAAAATCTATGCTACTATATATTATAGTATATTTTATTAAATTTGATATTATATATTATTACTAAAAAAGTAATAATATATTCTATGATTTTATCTATTCACATCAAGTAGTCTCCCGTGATATGTGTTCAAATCAGCCCCCGGATGAACAAGCTGATGAGTTCCGGCGTCGATGTATCAAATCCGGCCAAGTTCAATGTATTCTTATCCTTCGGGTCGGCGATTGTCAACTGATTTGCCACCATTCCAACCACGATCAGTTTTGCGTCCACGCCAGTTGCTTTGCGGTATTGCTCCAGTGCCACTTGGGGGTGTATATTTGGCGCATATGTTTCATTGTCCGTATATACGCAAAATACATCAAATACAATTCCACTGTGCGTATACATTTTAAGCGCCTCCGTCATCGGCAAAGCACAATCTGTAGCTCCAAATGGCACATCGGTGGCTTTAATTGCGTCCTGGATTGTCATCTCGGGGCGAATTTTTCCATTGAAGCTATAAAATACATTACTGAACCCGTAGACGTGAACATTTTGTGCACCCTCAGCGTGTAGCGTCATCATCGCCATCGCAACTGAACCTTCACGTGGTGTAATATTTTTTGCCCCAGCGCACATACACATCGACATACTACCAGATACATCCAATCCGATCATAAACCGTTTCCCCGTCGGCGTAATATTTCCAAACGCCTGCCTAAATGTCGTCGAAAGCGCCGTTGTGATGTAAGAATTTACAGGCCACGTCATTGAACCGAGATCGCCCTTTCCTTGCGAGTATGTCTTCATTCCAACCAGAACTTGAAGTGGGTGAATCTTTGACTCCTTGACATTTTTAGGATCGCCTAGCATCTTAATGATATCTTGTGACCTTGATGACGCGACTCCAACCTGCGACAGTTTTCCAAGATTGCGGACCAGTGCTGTCATTCCCATTCCGGTGAGAAGTGTATTCCAGATTTGCGGCGTATTTAGAAGCTCGGTTGGCAAATGTTCACGCTGAATCTTTTTATTCCTTTCCATAATTGCGACGGCCGTGGCAGCATCCTTCTTTTCGCCCGTCTTTGCCAATTCAACCAACGCCTTCAGAAACCTGGCAGTTGCCACGAGAGGATCTTCTGCCACTTTTTTCGATTCTCCTTCTTCGTCTTTTGGTCCTTCGCTCTTTACCGCCACAGGAGCTGGAGCAGGTGCCACGACGGGTGCTTGTGCCGGTGCTGCAGCCGGAGCTGGTTCAACTCCTGCTAATACATATATTTTATTCGCCGGATCATATGAAATATCTAGTAAAGATTTCGCCGAAGAGATTCCTTTTCCGGCATACCATAGAACCATATTCCCAATCGGAGCAACACCCATATCAGCCAGCGTCTTCTTGACATTATGTAAATGCTCTGTATCATTAACCATAAGTTTTATAGGCGTGCCAACCATTGGGCTTTCTGGGTGGGCTACTTCAAATAGAACCATTACCTTTTTAGCGACGGGTGCAGGTGCCGCCACTCCACCGGCACTGCCACCGCCCATAACTGAACCAATCGCATTCGCAATAGTTTTCATAAATCCTTTGCTTTCCACAGCACCATATCCATCTTTGTCCGGAGTCGGAATTGCCATCAACCGTTTCATAAATTCGGTCCTCTCCATTTTTGCTGGTATCACCGTTTCCCTAATTCCTTTTGCGGGATTCGCCGCAATAATGCGCTCAGGTTTGTCCTTCTTCATAATCCATTCCAAAACAAGTCGCCCACCATCATCTTTCATATTCGCCGGATTGACGTGGAGCAGTGAAATCAAATCCTCGTGTGTCCATCCTTCGCGATTCTTATATTTTGTAACGAGAACTGCCAGCTCCAGCCCTCCACGCGATGTATAATATTCAGTCAATGCGCGGCGAACGCCTTTTCCAAACCCCTTACCTGGCTTTGCCTTGTCTTGCGAAAGATCGCGAATATATTGAACCAACATAAACAAGTGAGTGGGGATACGACATACCTCATTGATCGCCGCCAGCGCTTGCGCCTTACATTTATTATCAGGTGTAAATACAATCGCGGCAGCAAGCGACATCATTGTCATTTCTTGCTTTGGCGCTCGCCCCTTGACAGAGACGTCGACAATATCCCGGATCAAGTGCTCGCACGTAGTTGGTGATGCGACGGCTGCCATAATACACCTTGAAATCGTAGTGGCAATAGCCCCGCCACACTGATAGAAACTTCCATTATCCGATTTGCTTCCAATAATCAAGTATCGCATCCATTCCTGTTCAAGAGGCAAAGGAAACGAATATCCGCCGGCATTGTTCGCGATCTGTCCTGGTAATCCAATAGTCTGCGGAATTCTAACACGCGCCGCTGGATTATTGTGTGCCGACATTGCTGTCTTTAATACGGAACCGCCCTTGGCTCCAGATTTGCTGCTGCTCTTGCTCTTGCCGGCCATTGTTGATACAAAGACGATTGTTTGAGTGGGAGGATGACGAACGGTGTGTTGTTTGCTTATTTGTTATATCCATCTTTATTTAAATCAATTTTATATATATTATAATGGAGCAATATAAAGAGTATAAATCTGAATATAAAATATAAAAAATTGATATAAAATAAGACCATTAATAGATAGTAAGAAACACGCCTGAATCTAAACACACTAATCCAACCTCTAGTCATATCAATCCATATCCTATGTCGTCATCCGCTTCATCTCAAGATTTAAAACACCAATATTCTTCAGTATCGAAAGAATTAACCACCGCGCTATCCAAAACAGATAAGAAGGACAATGGGATTTATTTTACACCACCCTCTTGTGTTTATCATAATATAGAACTATTATTACCACATTTGCCAAAAAAGGCGGCAACAAATGCCAAATTCCGCATTTTAGAACCGTCGTTTGGTTCTGGCGAATACATAACTGCTTTAAGGGCTCGTTTCCCGGTTTCCAATATTACAGGAGTCGAAAAAAACAAGACTATCTTCGATGCTGTCGTCCAGAAATATTTCTCCACTACTACACCTACGCCGGGGATTACATTATTAAATGCCGACTTTCTTACATATGAATCCGGTCTGCCATACAATCTTATTATAGGCAATCCTCCATACTTTGTTATGAAAAAAGAGGAGGTTGATGCTGCGTATCAACAATACTATGACGGTCGCCCTAATATATTCATATTATTTATTATCAAATGCTTAGGAATGCTGGCTGATGGCGGTATTATGAGTTTTGTTCTTCCAAAAAGTTTCCTGAACTGTTTATACTATGATAAGACTAGAAAACATATAAATGACAAATTCGAGATTCTGGATATAGTCGAGTGTAGCGATGACAAATATATAGAAACCGCGCAAGAAACGGTCATTATCATTATTCGGAAAGGGGTCGGGGCCGGGGCCAGGGCCGTCGCCACCATCGCCGATGTTCCCTTTGTTATGCGCGGCGCTTACACGATTTTCAATACGAAGGAGAATATCTCCATTTTCAAGAGACTGTATGAAAATTCCAAGACACTCGCCGACCTGAGATTCAAAGTCAGTGTTGGAAAGGTCGTATGGAATCAATGTAAGGATATATTGACAGATGATGAAAGCAAAACTTTGTTAATTTATAGTTCCAATATTACCAATAATCGCCTCGAAATCAAAACATACAAAAACGGCGAGAAGAAGAATTATATAGATAAGTCAGGCATTCGCACACCGATGATCGTTCTGAATCGTGGTTACGGCACCGGAGAATATAAATTTAGCTACTGTTTAATCGAGGGTGGGGGCGATGGTGATAGAGATTATCTTGTTGAAAATCATCTGATATGTATTGAATGCGTAGACAAGATCGATAATGTTGATGCTATAGCTAGATATAGAAAGGTAATGAAATCGTTCGCTGATGAAAGGACCACCGAATTCATTAAAGTATATTTTGGGAACAGTGCGATTAACACGACTGAGCTGGGAAACATTCTTCCCATTTATGGAGATGTATAATGATATTTGATGATATTTGATGTGACTTATCGAACATTGCCTTATACATATTATACATATTATACATTATAACGCCTCGACAAACAATAACCTATACAAAAAAATAATATAACAGAGGCAGCTATAATTAAAACTATATATGCGATAGATGTAGGCGTTATTATAGAAAGATTCATACTAATATATGTAGTTTATATTTATATTTTATGTTTAAAATTTATATTTAAAATTTACACTTATAGATGCTATATTTTAAGTCCCAATTTTTTTTATAGTCGCTAAGAATAAGGCCATTATTTCTATGATACGTTGTATCAGCGTGAGCACCAGAAGGAATACGCCAATTTCCATATAACTGTGTTAAATATAGACCAGGATCTTTGGGAACAGGATATTCTTTACCATTCATTGTCGCATTTTCTAATAGAGGGAACGCTGGATTCGCATAAATATCGCAATAATTCTCAGCACAATCTTCCGTTAAATATACGGATATAAGGTTACCACCCGAGTAGTCAGGAAACCCTTTATATTTTCTTTTCACCGTTAGCCCGTATTTTGGAAAATCTACCGTAGTTAATAGTTTATCCCACATTGATAAATGAATCGTTACATCTACATCGGTGTCGTGGCTTAATATTTTTCCTTCACGGATGCAACCTAGAAGTGTGCCACAGTCTAAATAAAAAGGTATGTCGCTTTCTTTCAGCGCAAGCGACGTAGCATCTAATAATTTATAAAAATTTTGAACTTTTATTTGAGTTTCGTAGGCATTAATTTTTGCTTTAATGGCTGACGCTTTTTCTAAAATAGGGTTGTTATTATTTATTTGTATTTTAGCCAGAGCTGGTGTAGGAGCTATTATTGGAACTTGAAATGCCATTTTAGGCGTGGATTTCATTTTTTTAAATTGATTACCTCTATTAGGTGGTTTATATGTGGCATAACCATACAAAGTGTTGAATATATTTTTTATCATTTATATTTAGATATATTTATTGATATATTTATTAATATATTTATTAATATACTTAATTACGAATAACCGCGGTAAAATATGTTTGTTTATTTGTTTTTATAGAATAACACTAGTAATAATGGCAACACCCACCGAAGATAAAGTAGGGACAGATACGTGCTTATCTGTGAAAAAACGAAATCGTAAACATAGTGCTCAATCTTTGCCTCAAGGATTAGAACATCATATGATGAAGAAGTATGTTGTATATTATCGCGAATGGATTGATAGATCACACACAAAAGAGCGCGAATATTTCAAAATAGAGAAGCATCCCGAATTACCTAAATCGTGGACATCTAGTAAATCGGGTAAAGTCAAACTAAGTGACAAGTTGGCAGAGGCGAATAAAATTATTGACGAGTTAGAGAAGAAAAGAAAGGAGAATCTAGAACATCAAAATATTCCTGATAAAATATAAATTTAAATTGTTGTATTATATTATATAAAGTTATACTTAAATTTATACTTAAACCTACACCAAAAATGATACCTAAAATTATACATCAAACGTGGAAAACATTAGATGTTCCCGATGAATGGAAAGAAGCAGTCGAGTCTTGTAAAAACAAGCATAAAGAATATAACCATATTATTTGGTCTCACGAAATGATGGAAAATTTTGTTAAAACAGAATATTCTTATTTTTATAATGTTTATATGGCATATCCTTATGATATACAAAGGTGCGATGCTTTCCGATATTTAGTTTTATATAAATATGGCGGCATTTATCTAGACATGGATGTAATTTGTAAAAAAAAAATAGATTCTCTTTTAGAGTATGATTTGGTATTAACAAAATCATTAAATGTAGAAAATTCATATACTAATTCTTTTTATATGGTAATTCCTAATCATCCTTTTATAAAATTTTGTATTGATAATTTACCAAACTATGTTAATTCTTATTATTATTTTGGAAAACACTGGCACGTAATGAATAGCACCGGACCCAATTTTTTAACAAATATGGTAAAAAAATATGGAGAAAAAAATATAGAAAATTTATATATATTATCAAGCGAAGAATATGCCGGCGATTGTACTGTTTGTAATGAAGATACTTGTCAAGGGGGCACTTATTTTTCACATACTATAGGACAATCCTGGAATAGTTGGGATTCACTGTTTTATAATTTTTTACTCTGTAACTATAAAAAAATAATAGTGGTATTATTATTAATTACGGCATATTATATATTTTTCAAACGAAACAAAGTATTTAAAATGAAAAAATACTTAAAAATATAATATGTATATATATTATAACAACACACGTTAAGGGCCACCGCAAGACAATATGCAGATTTTTATCAAGACACTCACCGGTAAGACGATTACTCTGGATGTAGAATCGTCCGATACAATTGACACCATTAAAGCAAAGATTCAAGATCGCGAAGGTATTCCTCCAGACCAGCAACGTCTAATTTTTGCCGGAAAACAGCTTGAAGATGGTAGGACACTTGCTGATTTTAATATACAAGATTCTAGCACAATTCACCTTGTTCTGCGACTTCGTGGAGGTGTTTAACTATTTATCAATGATATAAAGATAATATTATAATAGTATAATATTATTAACTATGGGAAACAAAAAAGAACATAAAATAGAAAATGAATTTGTTCGTTGTTTAATCTATAGAACGAAGATGTATAAATCCAAACCATCATCATGAGAGAAATTCATCAATAATATGTACCAATTAGTAGCAAATGTTATAGTTTTTGTGGATATGAAGGTCATTTTTAATGAAATTTGCGTCTTGCACAAGTTCTGTTTTTTTTATAAGTGCGTGCCCGTGTCTTATTTTTTCTTCCTCCTTGTTGATGCTCTCCGTTGTGTTTTTTTGTTGTTTTCTTATATCTATCTAATCTTTCATGTCTTTCATTCATATGTTTTTGTGCTTCTTTTTTGGTAATATAATATTTTTTTATAATTTTACCATTTTTTTCTTCAACAACTAATATTTTATTATTCATATTATATTATATCTAAATATAATAAAAAAATTTAGAATGTGTATATATTAACCAACGTTTTCTGCAAATCTGAATCCACAATCTGAGAGAAATTCATCAATAATATTTACTACAATGAACAAAAAAATGTTTCCATTATACAAATTTACAGCCACTATGGGCATCTGATAATCTAAGTAAAGGTTGTAAATATGTCGAATGAAAATTTATACTTACAAAAACAAACTTAAAATATAAATAATAATAGTTAATAGTAATTATTATTTATATAGAATGGAAATATTATCAAGGTTACCGTTTGACTTACAAGAACATATACTTATCAAAGTTATGAAACGATATAAATTGCGAGATGGAGAATATGTAAGACAAATCGACAAAAGTAAATATAAGTTCCTTCACTATATTATGCGACCACCTATAAATAAAAATTCATTCCATTACTATGAAGATATAATTCAGGATATATTTAATAGTAATGATGATCGAGAACTTTTTCGTTACAAATTTTACATAAAAAATTTATATGACAACCCTCTTAGAAAAGAATCAAACATCGATGATGATATGGCAGATGTGCATATAGAATATAAAAATAACATTTATTACTATGAAATTAGCATATATAGACTAAAAATGAAAAATGAACAAGAAAATAATTTCACACCTGAAAAGATGCGTAAAGATATATATCACAAAGGACCACTGGCACATAATTACTTTTGGGATTTTTTAGAATTTTCTTATGAAGTAAAGTAAGGTATCATAAGGTATCATAAGGTAACATAAGGTAACATAAGGTAACATAACCTATAAACAATATTTTATAATTATTTAGAGAAATAACTATAAAATATATAACTTCCATCAAATCCCAAAAATACTTTTTCTTTGTTTAGATAAATGAAAATATATAACTTTCTACCTATTTTCATTCAGTATTCGTTAATTTCTGCATTATTTACAGCGTGTGCTACCGCGTTACCTGTTAATATGGTGCCCGATAATAGTATCTCCACATCCGCTCACTATACTCCTCGCGATATAAATATTCTATCTGTAGGCGACTGGGGTTCGGCAGCACTCGGCGGTTATCATCTTAAAAATGCACAAAGCACGGCATACGCTATGAAAATATATGCTTCCGAATATAACCCAAAACTGGTTTTAAATACTGGTGATAATTTCTATTATTGCGGGATTCAAAATACTAGCGATCCTCAAGTCAATGCCGACTATGTGGAACTATTTGGTAATATTGGTCTGCCTTGGTATAATGCTCTGGGTAATCACGATTATGGTTTTAATCCTGATGCCCAATTAGACCTGAATCAGACCATCCCCCGGTGGATAATGGACGCCAGATACTACCATCGGCGTGTAACATTTAATTCTAGTGATAGCACCAATATCATATTAAATATAATCGCCCTAGATACGAACCCTTGTGTCAATGATTATAGGGGCGACGATCGGGCAAAATGGGATCCTTGTAATATACAATATCCTCTATGCTCGCCTGTTGCGGGAGAATGTATGTTTCACCAAAATATAATTAATCAATCCTGTAAAACACAGCTGGATTGGTTTAATGCCACGCTTTCTAATATCCCACCCACCGAATGGGTCTTTGTTATCGGTCACCATAAAGCCGATGAAATAGATGCCGAAGATTTTCAGTCCTTACTGGGCAGCAATCGTGTCAATTTATATTTAAATGGACATAATCATAATTTGGAGCATTACTCTATAGATGGCGACGCAAAATATATGACAACAGGTGCAGGTGGTATGGTAATTATCGGCTCAAATGGAAATTCAAATGTCAAATTACACGAAGAGTCGGCCGAATTCAAACATAAGGATCACGACTTTAAAAGCGTTTGGAGTAAGATTATAACCGGATTTTCGTCTCATACATTTATAGATAAGGGGACTAAAGTTAAAACTGAATTCTGGGATGTGAGTCAAAATGTATTATATGATTTTACTATATCGCATATATCGCATATATAGCATATATCGCATATGTCATACGCTACGACGTCTTAATACAGTAGTCGCACAAATATCCCCTATGTTTCTTTGCCACTAAAATAGAGAGATGATTTTTAAATAGCCCACAGCTATCGCAAGTAAAAACTACGTGCGAATTGTCATCAGCTGTAGTAAGTAGAGCGCGTTTGTTTACAGAAGACTTTTTCATTCACTAATTCTGCTAAAAATCGAAAATAATATATACTGTTAGTAATATATATTATTTATATATCTATATTTATTTCATTTTAAACTTATTTCGTTAAACTATGCCGAATTAAATAATTTGTTCATATTTTCAACCTCCGGTTTGTTTGACGACGAAACAAAAATTCGCCTTATGAGCTCGTCATCCCTAAATCTTACAGTATATGTCTGCTGTAGTTTATTCCTACCAATTCGACCCATTGCCTGAATCGTCTTCTCTTGTGTCATATTATTCAAATCTTTGCTAATATACCCGTGACAAAACTGGTAATTTGTTCCGTATACATAATCCGATGAAGCAATGATCAAATATAGTTTCTGATTCTGTGCCAACTCCTTTATGATTTCATTATACTTGACGTTTGTATGATTTGTAATCGCACCGATACCCATAAGCAATAATATCTTCCAATGATTTTCAATTTGTAGCAACATAATTTTCTCCACAGTGCTCTCGTCCAGATTACAAGAAAACTCATTTGTATATTCATTACGATTCGTCCACCGTCTTAAATGTTCCAACTTGTTGGGCACGAAAATATCGTTCAGCGCTATACGCTTCACGCCACTTCTTATAATATCAATCATTTGCTGCTTTTCTCGTATTTCTCTCGTGTCTACTACTATATTGTTACTACCTGATGACGCCTTTCTTGATCCTCCATCTTTCGCTCCATCTCCTCTCATTTTCTCCTTCTCTTCTTCGATATTTTGAATCTCCTTTTCTAAAACATCGATTTTATTTGATAAACCATTATTATGGTCTATAGAATACATAAGATCGTCTATAACTTCCCCCGGAATTTTCGAATTCTGAATCGCAAACTTCGCAATCTTCTCTACATCATTTGTCAGAAAAATCGTCGGTCCATCCGTCAACGTATAAGCATCCGCCGTCGTAAAATAGATATTAGAATCGTATAGTTTCGCACGCGCATCTTTCATTTTATTATAAATCTGTGACCATTTCTCCGGCTTAATATTTTTCATAAGTGTCAAATAATACAGTTTTATATTTGTCATTGTAATATCATTGATATCGGCAAAATACCGCTCTAGAGAAAAGCGCACATTCGTATATAATGTTTCATCGTTTACATATATTATGAATTTGACAATTTCATTTAAATCAAAATATCGCAGCAATGTTTTGTATTTCGAGCAATGTTCCGTCGATGAAATAGCGTCGTCATATTCCTCGAATAGAAAATGAAGCATTTCTATTTTATTATCCTTGTTTACGATCGGGATCGACTTCGAGCAATCGTGGCTAACAATTGGAATGATTTCGGCACCAATAAACCGCGCCCTGAAATCCGATATCGTGCCCTGTATTTCATTTTCGTGCGGAAGTGTCGCGGATGATAGCACGATATTTGGGATCTGATTCTCAACCCAGTTCCTTTTAATTAATTTGTGGAAGTCATGGTCTTTGTAATCCAGCGAAATAGTGGGCTCATCGAAGTATGTTATTATGTCGCTCACATTATTGAATGCCTTCATATATAGCATTGCGTGAATATACGACTTTATATCGCTAATCATAATCTCTACCTCATCTCCAACCGTATTATCCACCCTGCGTATTCGGCCATTTTTATCACGCGTTGATTCTTTTGCGGCATAATAGTGAAGACGAATATCACTAACACTATTACATCCGAACGCGAATGCGATTTTCTTCATCGCGCTAATCGCCGATTTTGCGAGTGCCAAACCGACGTGTCTTGCAGCGCATACGAAAATAATCCTGTTTTTCTTGGTTATAACTCCGCCAATCTTTTTATCAGGGTTTGGTATGTTATATGGTTCGGATAGTCCGATCGGCGTTAGAGTTTTGCCTGTCCCTGTAGGCGCAATATATAAAATCAGTTTCGGTGTCGCATTCTTACATTTTGTAAAAATCTGTTTTTGATGTTCGTATAAGCCACAGTCTTGATACTTCAACAAATATTCGTTTTTCTCGACAAACCGTTGCGAATATTTTATAAATGTTTTGATATTAAAACTCGACTCGTATTGTTTAAGAATGTGGTCGACAAATTCAATGACATATTTATTCAGATTTTCGATTTCATTTTTTCTCATAAAGTGTAGAGTGTAATAATAATAATACCAATTTGCCTTTTTATCTACATAAAATCCCACCAAATTATCTATAATTTCGAGCAAAATATATTCATAAATTTTGTCATTACTCGCGTCAAAAGTATTATTACTGATGCGCATCTCATCTATCTTTTTTATTTTCAGATTCTTGTTTTTGCCCAATATTTCCGCGCAGTCAAAACCCTTGTAATCATATTCTTCACATATTTCCTCTATTTTGGTTTTGAAATATTTATTAAATAAGTGAACCATGATCTCTTCATTGACAGATGTTTTCAATATACCAATGATTGACTTTGTTGGATTATATTTTATATTTACATCATTGAAACCTTTTTTAATCATATTTAAAATATCTATTTCCTCTTTTGATTCCGGAATCTCAGTATAATCCCATTCTGCTTTTGATAGTTTCTTTTGATGTAAGTCGACGTGTAACTCGATTTCCGATGGCTGTGGCGGTGGTTGTGCTGGAGCTGACACAGGCGCTTCCATAGAAAATAATTTATCCAGGGTAGGGGAGGTGACGGCGTAAAGATAACTTTGTAGATAGATAGTTATAATATAATATATTTAACCTATTTTGATATATTATATTATGGAGTGTATTGTGCCATTATTTATGCTATATTATGAAATATATAAAATTGAAGAGTAATATATAATATAAATATATATTAAGAATAAAAGATGTCTTTTCCCAACCCCATCACAACCATCTCCCAACGTCAATGCCACTGCTCTATAGGCGGTTGTCGATACTGTGATAAACCCATTATAGTAAGCGTGGACGGAAATATCGGTTCAGGAAAATCAACAAAGGTTCAAGATCTCAAAAGATTCTATGAACAAAAAGGGCGAACGGATATCCTCTTTATCCAGGAACCGGTGGATACTTGGGACTCAGTCGTGGATAAAGATGGCACTCCTATTCTCGTAAACTACTACAAAGACAATAAACGATTCGCATTCCGTCTCCAAATGTTAGCATACATTTCGAGACTCAAACTTCTTCGCGATGCTATCAAGCAGGGATACAAATATATTATTACCGAACGATGCGTTGCCACAGATCGCAATGTATTTTCAAAAATGTTATACGACAAGGGTGACATCGAGCAGGATGAATATACTATTTACAATAAATGGTTCGAAGAATTTATTACGGATGTGCCAATCGGTGCTATTGTATACATAAAGGCAGACCCCGATGTATGTCTTGAGCGTGTTAATGTTCGCGCAAGAGAGGGGGAAAATATACCGATTGAATATCTTGAAGAATGTAGCAAATATCACGATGAATGGATTGACAAGGAAAATATCCCTAAACTGGTTATCGACGCAAATCGCGACTTTAATCAAAACCCCGAAGCTCGCGAAGACACTCTAAAAATGATCGACGAATTTATTCACTCACTTTGATTCCATCTTGAATCTCGTCAAATTACCCATTTTGAATATACTGAACATCGAATACCCTGTGCGATTTATATTTTAAAATATCTAGTTCATTGCTTGTAGTTGGGAAAAGTTCACCGCCATATATATCCTGTAATAGCAACCATTCGAACATTCCTCCGACATATACATATACATTTGTAAAACCGAGGCTTACTAATTGTTGATATTTTTTATACACCTTTTCATCATTACAATTGCGGCCATATATTATAATATTCTTATTCTTCGTTTTTTTTATTATCGAGTTTATTAATGCCTCTTCGTTTTCTATTTTTGTAGTATTTAAAATAAGACAATTCTGCATAGACCCATCTAGAGTGTTTATAATTATGTAGTTGTTTGTATTTTTACACGCCTTCTGCATATCTTCGCAGTTTATTTTTCGAATTGATGCTGTGTTCCCCATTTAAATATTCAAATGTGTATAATTAGTTTCTATCTAATAGAAAAAATTATAATAATTATATTTGTTTTACGTTTTAATTTTACATCATTTTAGTTAATTAATAATTAATTAATAGTTAATTAATAGTTAATCTTTATTCTTCAATCAAAATTCACAACAATCTCGACTTTCTCCTTTTTAATACTCTTGGTTGCCGATATTGAAAGCTCCTCGCGCTTCTTTCTTGTTTTGTTGTTCGCATCAGCCTTGCCTGCATTTTCTAAATCGTGACATTCCTCATCATGTTCACCATTTTGAATTATTTCATTATAATAATTTTCACTATTATTTTCATAGTCATTAGAATCATTTGTCTCGATCGACTCGTTGGATACATTTGATATAGTTGAACAAGCGGTTCCTGCCGACAGCAATTTCTTTTTTGATGTGCTGTTCCTATTATTCATATCTTTTTCGATATTAGCATAATTCTCCTCGATATAGCGTATCACTTTGTTTTCTAATGCCCACTTGAAGAAGTTCAACTGCCCGATCGTTGTCTGAATATATTTGCCATCCTTATATGGAACCGTTATTCTGTCCCATCTACAGAAAGGATCAAATCTCTTCTTGGAATAAGCTTTCAGTTTTAGTTTGTAGTCAACATATACCTTGAATCGTCTACCCGCTACACCGCCGATAGTATATACTGTATAATACTTTTTGGCATAGTTGGTAGCAAACCAGTCGATAATCCTAAGCGAAATACGCGATTCACCATTAATAATGCGTAACATATAATCCATATTATTATCTAACTCGTAATATTTCAACAGATTAGTCAATAGTAAATTATTCTGTGTTGTATAATTTAAATTCGTAGACGTCATTATGGTAATTAATTTAATATTCTATTTTTGATATAATACCTAATATTCTGAAAATCATTTTAAATGCTTTTATTTTTAATAATATTATTACAATATTAATAAAAAATATTACAATATTAATTACACATATCAGAATCCTTTTTTATAAATTTCAATTGTTTCCCCAATTTAAATCGTTCGCTATTCATTGTTCCTCTTCTTACATTACAATCTAGGCACGCTATTACTATATTACCTTTGTTATGACCATAATCATTATCTATTCTATCGACAGTCCATTGCGTTTTAGATAATACCTCGTTATACAAAATATAGCATTTCGTTTCGCAATAATGACAACACATTCTACACGCCGTTAGTTTTGACAATAGTTCTTCCATATCTACGAATTTCTCCGAATCATATAATTTTTTTTCTATATCTTGACGCTTATAACCATCTATCTTTTTCTCGATTTCTTTTATGAAAATCTCCCGATTTAGGAGCGGCTTGACATCCATATATAATTTATTTATTACACTTATCTGTTCATCGTGACTCTCATAAAACTCAAGCATCTCTTTTGACCATTTTTTAGTTGCCGTTCTTTCGTGTATAGCATCTGGGTTATTCATTGAATTTATTTTATCCGTATTTCTTTTACCTGTTATAGATATCGATTTCATTTGTATTATACTATGTTTGTATTATACTATATTTATAAAATATCTATAATACGTTAACTCATACAAATATAAAATATGGGAATATAAACTATAAAAAAAGAAGTTAAACTTTACTCTTTATATAATATATACACAATGAATAAAGATAAAGAGCTTCAAGAACTGAATAATATAAAATATAAATCTATGATTTTAAATAATAATTCCCGCAATAATCTAAGTCCTATGGAGATGAATGACACAGCGAATATAAACGATTTTCTAGAAAAAGAAAAGAAGCATCATACTGGTGAGCATTGGAGTAAATTGGATAAAACGATTAAGATGCAGAAAATACGCGCCTTTGTTGAAAAATATAGTATCGACAATAATTTAAATCAAAAAGACACAAAATCGTTATTGACCTTTTTGACAAACAGTCTTGACCAAAAAAAATTATCAAAAACAAAGGATGTTGTTTATGATAAAACAACCGGGGTCATTAAATCTATTCCGTGCCTTTTGTTTAATACAGCGCATAAAAAGTTCACTCTTAAGCGATGCGAAAAGCGACAATCTACTATGCGTTCGCTTGCCCCCAAAAGGGCAAATAAAACTGTTAAAACTGGATCACGTCCTGGAAGTGCATCTGCTTCGAAAAATAATTCGAATCATAACAGCGACGATGAATCAAGTGGTGCTAAGTAGGGTAGTTGTAAGTTATTGATTAGTGGTTTTATTGTGTAACTGTGGGTGTAGTTAATTTTTCGAATTTTTCGAATTCTGATAAATATATTGGTGATTTTTCCAAATTGTAAGAATACGTCTCGAGAGATTTCGTGTCACTACCCATTATATCGCAGTTTAATGTATCTATCGATAACTGTTCATTGGCATATTTGTGAAATAAATCTAGAGATGTAATATTTGTATCATTGATAGGATCAAGTGTGATTGTTCCATATTTACTTTTTGTTGTTTCATCATTGTTTGCTATGTTCTGTATAAATGTTGGTATGCGTGTTGCTAGTTCATTCATATTATTTGCCATAAAATAATCACCAATAAAAGGACAAATCAATTTAAGGCATAGAAAGTTAAATATGTGTGATTTTATAGCTGCTTCATCAACTTTCTTCATATTCAATTCATCGTATATAGATGAAGATACGCACTTATATCCTATAGGTAGGGCACGAATATGTTTTAGTATTGATACAAGTATTATTAAAGCAAAAGTTAACATCTCTTTATCATTCGTGCGCGATGGTAATATAGAAAAATCAATGCCTTTTAATATAGGACTTAAAAAATTCTTACCACGTATTGAACTATAATGTGTCAGAAGTTTTGTGAATAAATCGTCACTTCTAAACAGCTCATTACCAAATGTTTCTTTTTTTATTTTTTCCATTTTCTTTATAGTCGTAGAACATAAATTATATAACATATTAGCAAATTGGTTTTCAATATTTATTTGATCAGATGTATCAGTATCTGTCATAGCTGTCATAGGGAAAATATTTTCTGAAATTATTTTAAAACAAATATTTTTATCAGTCCCCACAGTGTTACTACGTTCAATAGAATCAACCAAAATGCCAAGCAAGTGTGAATTCGTTCTAAATCGTTTTAAATATTCTATAATTTTATCATGAGTAAGATTTCGTATATCTTTAAAAAAAGTATATAAAGAACGTGCTGATATTTGTTTATTATTAATACTAACCTGATTTTGCTCTATTTGTTGGCCATCTACTACATCTACTATCTGATATTCTTGGTTATTATTTGTTATAAAATGGGCTATTAACATATTATTTATTTCGTTGATTCTGAATGATGTTTTTTTTGCCAATATAGTATCTTGAACATTTTTTTTAGTTGACATATTACACTTTTCAGAAATACATCTTTCGATATAATAATTTTCATGATTTTTTTCAAATATAATAAGCTGTTCTGGTCTATTTTTTTGACTAAATACTGAATTTAATTTTGTAACATAACCCCATCCTGCCGCTACAACATTATATGGTTCATTACTATAATCACCCGGAAACGAAAAATTAAAAGGTTTATTGATCCGTAGCAGCGGCACCCCTCCATATCTAGAACGGTTGACTCTTCGCGTATAATGTCTTCGATGCCTGTTATTTTTATTATATTTTTTTAGCCGCAATAATGATTTCTTATGCGTCCTTTTTATTTGTTTCCTAGATTTATGTATATTTTTATATTTTTTTCGACTTATTTTTCCATTACTCTTGCGCCTTGTTTTATTTATTTTCATTATATAATATTATGATATTAAAATATTATAATATTATTATCAAAAATATAAAATTGATACAGACTTAAACGTAAGTCGCTATTTAATATAACAGTATAAGCATATAACCATATAACATCACGTTTCATTACATATCCACAAGTATGACCGATGCTTGTGTTCAAACAGATGACATAATGATAAACGGTATACCGCTAAATGAATATTTACAACAGCATCATGGCGATGAAGATTCTAATATGCAGGTTCGTGATGTTTGGCTTGAAATGGAATCTGACGCAAGCTGTGACGACGAAGCAGAGGTGGAGGCAGAGGCGACCAACGCGATCGACACATCCATCTATCTCACCGAGGAAGAGCGGCAATATTTTGCGGAATCTATTTTCGATTGTATCGACCAGATTGTTCGATTAAACGCCTCCTCATTTAGTGATCCCTTATTTCATACAAAACTCGAGTCAGCTATATATGAAATCATAAATTCAAACCTTACCGATAGTAATAGCATTTTCCAGAAAGATTTGTTTGACGTCTCCGACGAGATAGAGGAAGAAATAGAAGAAATTGTCGCATATTGTATTGATAATTATTTCAATTCTATTGTGCCGCCACGCTCACATCCAACATCATTTATTACACAACATACAAGTAATGCCGATATTACAAGAAATATCGAATATTTAAAATCCATTCCTCAACACGAACAACGAACACCTGAATGGTATATTCGCCGCTACAATATGATAACGGCCAGCTCTGCCTGGAAAGCATTTAAAAGCGATTCAAATATAAATCAGCTTGTTTATGAAAAATGTAAACCGCTATCTATTGCGTCCGCACCGACTGAGGCTGGTCGCGGGGTTGGCGAAGACGATAATTCGACCAGTCCAGAACACACACCACAATATATAAACATAGTCGAGAAAACATTTGTTAACGTGAATTCACCTCTACACTGGGGCCAAAAATATGAAGAATTATCGCGCGCAATTTATGAGGCCAGAAATAATACAAAGGTCGGCGAATTCGGATGTATACCTCATTCAGAATATCCATTTCTAGGTGCATCTCCTGATGGAATTAATATTGACCCGGCTTCCCCGCTATATGGCAGAATGCTCGAAATAAAAAATATTGTAAATCGCGATATAACAGGGACACCGCTTGAAGAATACTGGATACAAATGCAGCTCCAAATGGCTGTATGTAAATGCGATGAATGCGATTTTCTTGAGACGCGATTCAAGGAATATGCTGACGAAGAGGCGTTCATTGCAGATTCTGCATCAGAGATTGACGCCGACTTTTGTCTCACAGCCGCCGGAACACTTAAAGGCGTTATGACATTCTTTATGAAAAATGGTAAGCCTATATATGAATACGCGCCTTTAAATATAACCAAAAAAGACTATGAAATATGGAGCGAAGCTATAATTGATAAAAATGCGGATTCGATGTGGGTAAAAAACATTTACTGGTATTTGGAACAGTATAGTTGTGTGCTTGTGAAATACAATCCTCTATGGTTTAAGGCGGCAATACCCACGATCGAACGCGTATGGGGGATAATTTTAACAGAACGCACAACTGGTTATGAGCACCGTGCTCCTAAAAAACGCTCCCCTCCTAAAAAAAAGACTAGTGACGACAGTAATAAAATGTCGTCATCAGCAATGGCTTATAGTGGAGCACCGGCAGCATCATCGGGGTGTCTAATTGTAATTTCAGACCTTGATTTTAATCTGTAAAAAACTTAGTATATTCCCTAAATATATTATACATACTGGATACATACAGGATACATACAAGCATATGCTACATTTATGATTTAGAAGCCCACCAATTTACGCGAATCACTTCTGCACCCATAGGTATAGCTTTGGTCGGAATATCCCTTTTTATTTTTGTTTTTTCATATGGCGTCCCACAGAACTCGGCTGGGGAACATAATCCATTGTCTGGCGTGGCCCAATACCTAACATTATTTGTTTGCTGTTTATATGAGCTACGATATACTGGCAATTGTTTCCAAATATTGTAATTATTATTTTTGGTAACATTTGTATTCTTTTTAACTTTATATTCACCAACAAGTAATGGCGCAGTGTCCGAAATAGGATAAACACCAGGCGTAAGCTGGTTATTATTATTTATATTTGGTATAAAAGTTTCTTTGTGATATACATGGATTATTCCAAAATATGATAATAGAACTAATACTAAAATAACAAATAATACACTATTTATTGAAATATTGAAGCTTGATATCATTTTTTTCATATTTGTTAAATATTATATAATATTCGCGTATATAATATTCTTATATATAATATAATATTCTTATGTATAATATAATATTCTTATGTATAATAAAAATATTATGTTAATTATATTTTAGTATAAGTTTTTTGTTGTTTTATTATTTTTGGTTTTGTAATATTATAATATTGTAATATTTATATAGACATCAACAATATACACCTAAAAATATGGATCCTTCTAGAAATCCTGATGGTTCGTTTCGAAGTCGCGAAGAATATGAAAAGGCTATGGACGAATTATATAACCCGCTCCCTGTTAGTCGAGGAATTGCGAGGGCAAGTTCAGCCTTAAGTATGGATTTAGCGGGTAGGCGCTCTCATCTTGCTTCTGAAGATGAATTAAGGCGCATAGAAGAAATGCAGCGCCCTCCTCAACGTTCTAGGTCTCCGCCAAGATCGACGGGAATGATGAGCGCAACTCTGGCGAGAAAGCGTGCCATAGACGCAATGATAGAACGAGCTCGCCAAGCGCAACTCGCCTTTTATGCCATGTTGGAGCAAAGATATGGCGCCGTTCGAGGCGACGAGCATAGTTACTTGGTTGCTATGGAACGATATGACTATGATATGGAAAAAGAACGCAAGAAAAGAGAGAAAGTCACCGCTGGAACGATGGTGGCCTTTCAATCCGAGGCAGAAATGGAAGCTATGATCAGAGGATTAGATGATGAAGTCCGCGAAAGACTTCGTAAAGCAACACTGGCAAACCAACGTGCTTCCTCGCATTGGCGTGAATATGAGCGCGAAAAAACTAGAAAGGAAGAAGCAGAACTTGCGGAAATTGAACGCCTGCGCCAAGAAGCCGAACGTCTTCGCAGAGAGTATGAAGATAGGCGAGAACACGAGCGCAGGCGTCGCGAAGAAGAGTATCACCAATTTCAAGAAAGAGAAAGACAGCGCAGACACCACGAACAAGAGCAGGAAAGGCGTTATCAAGAACAGCAACGACGAGAGCGTGAACAGGACTGGCACCAACGACAGCAACAACAGCAACAACGGCAACAACAACATCACGGTCACGCTCGTGGAGCACGAGCCGCTTCTCCTCCTCGTCGCGACGAACCTGAAAGCCCTAAGTCGGCGCTGGCACGAAGATATCCGGCACCAGATACAAGACAAGCTGCATTCGCCGTTTTAGGATTACCTGCTTCGGCGAATAAAACTGAAATTAAAAAGGCATATCGCCACGGTGCTATGGTTCTACATCCTGATAAAAATCCAGGTAACCAAGATGAAGCCACTATTCGTTTTCAGCAACTCCAACAAGCATATAATCTTCTTAACCCACAGGGAGGTGGGAGAAGGAGGCATAGTCGGTCACGCCGCCATAAATCACACAAGACGACACGTCATCGTCATCATCGTCACAGCAAAACGAATAGGCGCCATCGCCGCTCCCACCGCCAGCGCCACCACCACAAATAATACATCGCATATATATTCTTATAAAAAAGTATTAAATATAATATGTTATAATAAAATACACATATTATATAATATATACCCTGGATGACAAATCCACCGCCCCCCCATCAACCCCAACAACCTCCTCCTCTCTTAGCCGAACAAGAAATGCGCGTCAAAAAGCGCGACGGCTCATACCAAGAAATCCGCTTCGACAAGATCCTTACCCGCGTAAAAAAAATAGGTGCACAAGCTGGCATCACTATAAACTTCTCCGCCCTTGTTATGAAAATCATCGATCAATTATATGACGGCATCCCCACCACAAAAATTGACGAGCTTACCGCCGAGCAATGTGCCGCGCAATCATCACTCCACCCCGACTATGGCACTCTCGCTTCTTATATTATCATTTCTAATCATCACAAAAACACCGACCCATCATTTGTATCTGTTATGCGCCGTCTTTACGAATTCGTAGATAAAGACGGTAAGCATACGCCCCTCATTTCCGAATCCACTTGGAATATTATCGACAAGAATTCCGAATTCCTCGAAAATATCGTCACTCAACACCTGAAAAACGATTTTCTATTCGACTACTTCGGCTTTAAAACACTTGAACGCGCATACCTTATGAAAATCGGCGGAGTCATCCAAGAACGCCCACAATATATGTGGATGCGTGTATCGATTGGAATACACGGCGACGATTTGAAGAGCGCGTGTAATACTTTTATTCTTATGTCGGAGAAATATTTCACACACGCAACGCCGACGCTTTTCAATGCCGGAACGCCTCGCCCACAACTAAGTTCTTGTTATCTCATTTCGATGGAAAGCGACAGCTTAGACGGCATCTTCAATACGCTCAAAGAATGCGCCAATATTTCCAAATGGGCAGGCGGAATCGGTCTTCATATTCATAATATTCGCGCATCCGGAAGCTTGATTCGCGGCACAAATGGGTCGTCTACAGGCATCGTCCCAATGTTGCGCGTTTTTAATAATACCGCGCGCTACATCGACCAGGGCGGACGCCGCAACGGAAGTTTCGCTATTTACCTAGAACCGTGGCACGCCGATATTGTCGACTTCCTCGACCTGAAGAAAAATCAGGGTGATGAAGAAATGCGCGCTCGTGATCTATTCTATGCTATGTGGGTGCCCGATCTGTTTATGGAGAAAATTAAGACCGATCAAGAATGGTGTCTTTTTTGCCCCGACGAGTGTCCCGGATTAGCAGACGTTTATGGCGCGGAATTCAAGGCGCTGTATCAGAAATATGAATCTGAAGGTCGCTACAAACGCAAAATAAAATCCCGTGAACTCTGGTTCAAAATTCTCGATAGTCAAATGGAAACCGGGACACCTTATTTGTGCTATAAAGATGCCGCGAATGCCAAGAGCAATCAGAAGAATCTTGGCACTATTAAGAGCTCCAACTTATGTACCGAAATTATTGAATACTCTGACAAAGACGAGACTGCCGTTTGTAATCTCGCAAGTATTGCCCTGAATCGTTTTGTTATTCGTGCGCTTGACACGGGTGCCACTGCTCCCACTGCCGTATTCGACTACCAACAGTTACACGATGTTGTCTGCGTAATTACGCGAAATTTGAACCGCGTTATCGATGTGAATTATTATCCGACAGAGAAAACACGCACTAGTAATATGCGTCATCGCCCCATTGGTATCGGAGTCCAAGGTCTTGCTGATGTATTTTTTATGATGAATATCGCTTTCCATAGTGAGGCGGCATCCGCAATCAATAAACTTATTTTTGAGACGATATATCACGCAGCGCTTACGGAGTCAAATAATATCGCGAAAGAACGAGCCATCTATTTTGCGTCGAATTCGGTTGTTGTTGCGACGGATGGTCCGGGATCAGGTTCAGATAACAAACACTCATTGACCCGTGACGAATATGATAAGTTATGTAAGCACCCAGACTTAATGGGCGCATATTCATCATTTATTGGATCGCCTGCATCCGAGGGTATATTCCAATTTGATATGTGGAATGTTCAGCCAACGCCTGGAAGATATGACTGGGGACATTTACGTAAACAGGTAATGCGTTACGGTCTGCGAAACTCGCTACTTGTTGCGCCTATGCCCACAGCAAGCACTTCACAAATTTTAGGCAATAATGAATGTTTTGAACCGATAACTAGTAATATTTATATGCGCCGAACATTAGCGGGTGAATTCATAATGGTGAATAAATATTTGATGAAAGAGTTTATGGATTTAGGAATATGGAATGAACGCGTAAAGAATAATATTATTGCGAATCGTGGAAGCATTCAACAATTTTTCGTGAAAAATACTACAGATGGGAATGGGGCTTATACGGCGACATTACCGGGACTTACAGAACATATTAAGGATAAGTATAAGACAGTTTGGGAAATCCCGATGAAACATTTGATTGATATGGCGGCAGATCGGGGTGAATTTATTTGCCAGAGTCAGAGCTTGAATTTATGGCTGGAAGAGCCGAATTATAATACACTTACGTCGATGCATTTTTATTCGTGGATGCGTGGACTTAAGACGGGGATATATTATTTGCGTAGAAAACCGAAACACCAGGCACAACAATTTACAATTGAACCAGAACGAGATCAAACAAAGGATGGAGGAAATGGAAATGACGGGGTCAATATTAATATTAATAATAATAATAATAATGAAAACGATATTTGTGAAATGTGTTCTTCGTAAAAATTTTATTCTATGTTTATTGTATACTATAGATTTAATAAAGATGGAATCCCCGGAACTAATTGTAGCATTAAAAGAAGGACAAAAATTTGTGAGGGACTATTTTAGTGAAGCTACTAGCGAAGAAGATAAATACAATATAAAATTAGAAGCATTATCTAAAAAAGATGATGCTATTAGAAAAGCAACTACAAATAAAACGCGCATAAATGAGGTAATTGAAAATATTTATCTTTTGGCATATATTTTTATAGATAAAGGCCTTAATAGTCAAAATCTTTATACCAAAGAATTTTTAAAATTAAATGAAAAGGAACATATTAATGTTAGAGGAAAGGTAAATCAGATACTTACAGAAATACAATTTCCAAATTTAGTTGACAAATACGTTGTTCTAACTCCAACTGAAAGAGAAAAATATAGAACAATATCAGTTACTACTCTCCCTCCTGCGGTCACTCCTGCTGTCACTAGTGTTAGCCCCACTGAAGGCCTCACTGAAACCGAGCAGGTGGCTTATACTAAAAGTGTGATGGTTGAAAAGGATAAGCGTAATAGAGCAACAGCATTATTACAATATACTTTTAGAAAATTTGAAACTTTAATAAGATCAAAAAAATCAGATTTTTCGACTATAGATGAACGCCCGTATTTTAATGACTACTATTATGTTAATGTTATGGGATTTGATAAAAAAGAATTAATATATAATCAGGATGGCAAAAAGGTATCAATTAATACATATAAGGATTATATACTAGATGATAAAATATACGATATGGTTAAAAAATTTATTGATAAGATCACATATGAGGTGACCCCGAACGACTCGAAAACATTTACATTACATGATGTGATCGGTAGATGGGTCAGTGTAGACAAATCGAATCCAAAGAATCCCTCGGATCCATCTGATTATTGTAAAGCACGTGCTATATTTATAAGCATATTAGAATTTATTAAAACACAAGTACCACCATTAAGTTGGGCTAATTTTAGTTACTCATCGAGTGGTGGATTATTAAAAAGTTCTCAAGCTTGTACACCTTTAACTGATAGAAATGTTACAGATCCATTAAGGTCGGTCGATCCTAAAAAACCATTTTGTATTATTGAAACCACCTTAACAGATGTAGAACTCCTAGAAGGCGGCGCCAAATCCGGGCGCATACGCCGGCGCAAGCATAACCGCAAAACTCATCGTAAACACGCGCGTAAAACTCATCACAAACGCGCATCGAAATCGCATAAGCGCGCGCATCGGTCACGTGCCGCCCGCAAGCATAAAAAACATACTTCCCGTAGATAATTATATTTATTTGCTAAGTTTTGATAAATTTATTTTATACTTATATTTGATAATTTTATTAATATATTGTAATATATTAATAATATACATACATAAATACTAGAAATACCTAATAATGTATAGAAGAAAAATAGGTAAAAAAATATTTAGACGAACTAGAAAACATAAATTTTATGGCATAAAGGCGAAAAAGCGACCCTCGATGCTAACAAGAAAAAGAGTTCGTCGCGGAGGGGAAGGAGAAACTGTGATTATAGAAGGGATACAGGAGACTGATCCGAATATTAGTCTTAGTAAAGAAACATGCGAGGCGTTTGCTTTTAGAGCCAATGATATTGCTGATCAAGCTATTAAAAATGGGAATGAATACAAATTTAGTGATAAAGCAAAAGAAGATATTAAAAGTTGTGCCCTATTATTAGATAAAGATATTGAGCAACTGATTGCAGAGAATGTAAGCACTATTAGAGAGTCGCGGGCTGCTGCGGCCCTCTCCCAACAGAATCCCGAACCTACAATAAAGGGTGAAATGCCACACCAAGAAGAAGCTGCTGCGGCCCTCTCCCAACAGAATCCCGAACCTACAATAGATGCTGAAATGGCACACCAAGCTGCTAATACTGAAAAAGAAGCTGATACTTCCATTCTGAAAAATTTAATTGGAGATGGTTTTACCAATGTTCCTCATAAAGAAATAAAAAATTTCAGGCTATTTAATATGGTACTTGAAGCACGTTCAGAAAAAGTATATAAAATAATTTTTGCTATACTTATGGTAATAATTAAATTTAAGGATATTCGTGGAGCATTTGTAGAAAAACTATCTAAGGATTTAGCGGAAAACATTTATAAGAGTATTGTAGATCTTTTATATTCTTTAGTCCCTCGCCCCCCCCTTAAAGATGGAGGTATTCCTAGTTTTCCAGAATTATATAATAGCGTTATGACAGAAGATGATGAACAGTTAAAATATCGGATTGATGGTGATAATATGCTAAAACATTTACCAAAGTTTTTTAATATGAATAATGTATTACGAATATTATACGAGTATTACGATATAATTATGTTAATGCGTGCTCAATATTATATATTATTCAATGTTTATAGTTATCAACTACAATATATAGATGTTAATGATAGAGCCTTTTTAGAAGGCGAGAAATTTAACTTAATTATTAAAAGTAGTCGATTTAAAATTAGCAATGATGAGTTCTTGAAGTTTTTATTTACTAAATTTACAATTAATAAAGAACCTAAGGTCCTAACAAAACAAATAACTACAGAGGAAACGGTAGAGTCGTTAGGAATATTGATAAAAAGCGAAGGTAACATTATTAAAAGTAATGAATCTCTTATAAAAAGATCGGAAAGCGCGGAAGAAGTGTTTTTATCTAAATCGCCTACTAATAAACAACTGACTATACTTAAATCTTCAAGTAATAATGATGATTTAATTTTAAAATACTTTAATAGCATAAATTGGGCAATTACTTTTTTATCAGGTTATGTGAAGATTTTTTGTTTTAAGCGTCATTATTTTAGATTGGGGTCGGGACTTAATACTTCCACGAAAGTAAGAGACAAAATTACAGAAGGTGTAGTTAAAAAAAATATGGAAAATATAAAAGCAATAATAGACAATGGTGAAATATTTAAAAATACACAGATGGAAGGTTTGACTATTTTACCAAAATTAAATGGAAATCTAGTATCAATCGATTTTTTTATAGTATCTATTTTAAATGATAACACAAAAGATGATACAGACTGCAACAAATCATACGCTTTCACTCAGTTAATACACTATTCCAATACAAAATCCAAGTCCGTACCAAATTATCATTATTTATGTATTTTTTGTAATATGGTTATTTATGCTTGTTATATGTCACATACAGAAGAAGATAAATGGGGCGAAAAAGGAACTGACTTAATGATAATTTATATGAATATTTTTATTATTAAATATTTGAAACATTTATTAGACGACTTATCGGGAATTATTATACCGGCATTAGCTTCTTTTCTTGAATGGTCATCACCCACTGATACTTATATTTTATATGGTTTAGAAATATTATCTTCTCTAGCGGCTTGTAAACAAATAAGAGAATATTTGATTACACTAAAAAAAATGATTGATCAAAGTTATAAAAAGAGTTCTGATGAGTTTGATAGTCAAATAACTACTATATTGTCTGATACTATTACACCTTTAGAAGAATCATTATCTGTGATAATGACACCATATAACAACCGTAATATAGAATTATTAAAAACTAAAGAATTAACTGATGTATTATGTGCCAATAAACCTGGTTTTGAGGTTGTTAACGAAATTATAGGCTCCTTAAACAAACCACCGCGAGTAAATTCTTCCGAATTAAGAGAAATTTTATTAATGAATGAAATCAATTTACATAGAAAAGTAATTGACATTTGTAGTAAAGAATTAATTCCTACATTAATAAACTCTCACAAGAAACTTTCTAATGATGAAAAGTTAGTTCTGTTAGATAAGGTTGAAGCATTGTCAGGTAAACCAGATAAACCGCTCACGCCCCCTGATTATAAGAGTGATGAAGAAAGAAAAAAATGTGAATTAGTAGTAGCACACACAATTCATATGGCTAGAACACATAAAGGACCGCAGCCTCTTATGTTAACTCCAAAACAACTACACTATATAAATATATGTGCTATTAATGAAAATTTATTTAAACATCAACAAAAAAATCCAAAGGAATTTAATAAACGTATAGCAAGATCATATTATGGAATTAAGGAGATTCTGGGTGTATGTGACCAAGAAACTAAAAATAAAATAGAAAACTTGCCTAATGTTCAACAATTATATAAATTTATTGAAAAATTAGACAATGTTAAAGTGCGTGAAATGGTATACAATCATTGTAACGATGACTATAAGCGTGTATTCGGCTTTTTAAATCAAACTAGAGAATTAATAAAAGCTGATTTATCAAACGATGACATTAAAAAAAAATGTCTTAAAACTCTTGAAAACTTTGAAAGGTTAGATTCCTTATATGAAGATTCTTGGCTCAAGCCTCAACAAGAAAGGGAAGGAGAAGTTATAAATGACACTAAAGAATATCTTAACAATAAAAAAAAGAATCTTATCGAAAGACTGGCCAGAGCTAAAAGAATTGTATCGGAGGCAAGAAAATTAAGAAGTAATGATGTTGTTACACAATTTCAAGAAAGACAGAAAAATATTTCAGATAAAATTGAAACTGTTAATGCTAGGATTATTGCCATTACACCTAAAAGGTCATCATCATGGTGGCGTCGAGGAGGCTCTAAGCGCCGTAGTAAAACGATAAAACGAAGGAGGCGTCAACAAAAGCAATATAAAACAAAGAAATGCGGTCGTAAATATCGCGCATCTCGTCCTAATAAAAAAACAAGAAAACATTTAGGTCCTCGTCGTAGTCGCCATCACCATCGCACTCGTTCGCATTAACAACAATTCTCGCGAAACAGTGCACGAAATTCACGCGATTCCAGTGACATATTCACTCCGTGTGCCAGTTTACAATAGCACTTCAGTGTAATAATCGTGTCCGCAAACGAATTGTGTAGATTTTGCGGTGCAGGAATGCCAGGAAATAAATGCTCATATAGTTCCATCAGTTTTGGGTATTTGAAACCCTTCTCCCCATTCGAAAATGTATATTCTATTTTACACACTTCTTTACTATTTTTCATAGTACAGTAGTCCGCCGGAAAATTCATCCGTATACTGTTGCGAATCCCTTCCACGATCATAAACCTCTTGTCGAAAGATACATTATGGCCTACACAAATGTCCACCTTTGACAGAGCATCGCGCACTCGCACAAGTGCCTCCTGAATCGGCACACCTTTCGCTTCCATAATCTCACGCGTGATTCCGTGTATCCCCTCCGATACAGGGTCTACGATAACCCACGGATTCAGTCGTATATAGGCATCATATGTCTCTTCCAATTCGCCGGTTTCGGTATTGTATATAATATAACTGATCTGCATAATATGTGGCCATTTGTCGGTATCATAAATTGACGGATTGCGCTCTTTGGGCAGTCCGGATGTCTCTGTGTCGAAAACGAATACTTTCATTTTTCTGGGTTTTGTTGGGTTTTATTGGGTTTTGTTGGGTTTTTGTGATTATCACCTTTTTCTTAATTGTTTGTATTTATAATAGAGGCAATTAAGATTTCAATTTATTGAAATATAATAAAAATATAATAAAATAATAATGCTCGCAATATTATTCAATATTTAATACATATTATTTACGCGAAATCCTTACACAAACCAAAACTTCGTCTGTGCCATTTGCTGATTCCGTGTTGACGAATTCCATCCATATGTTTTTTTGTTCCATATCCTTTATTTTTTTCTAGATCATATTTTTCGATTAATTCAGGATTTTCTTTACACATTTCGCCGATATACTCATCACGCGATACTTTGGCAAGAATAGAAGCAGCGGCAATTGAAGCATATGTATTATCTCCACTTTCTACACATATGTGCGGTATTTGTATATATGATTCTCCTCCACATAATTTCATCATAGGTATGAAATCATTCCCATCGATTAGCAAGTATAATTTGTCAGCCGATGTTTCCATTTTTTCCATTATTTCATTTATGGCTTGATGCATACAGTCGATAGTAGCTCGTCTAATATTTACGCAATCGATTTCTGTATGCTCGGCATATTTTACACTCCAGGCAATCGCGTGTGATTTAATATATTCCGCTGCTTCTTTTATTTTTTTATCGGAATGAAACTTTTTACTATCCTTCATTTTCGAGAAATCAAATATTTTACTATCTTTAGGTAAAACTACCGCGCCAACATAAACGCGCCCAAACATTGGCCCGCGCCCTGCTTCATCTACACCAATTTCAATAAAGGGTTTTGAATAATCGCTCTCCTCGCCCAAATCACCGTCCGCACTAAAATGCGATATTTTCAATGTTGCGCTTTTTACGGATTTTGAAGACATTTGTATTATTGTGAAGCGATGCGATGGGTTTATGTTGGTTTACAATATTCTTTTTAAATTCTAATATAACTATCAAAATAATATCAATTTTAAGTATACGAAATATCATCAAATATATCAACCAAAATATCAACAAAAATATATTTATATAATATATAATGAAACTTACAAAACTTCATATATTTATTATAATACTTCTTGCGCTTATTCTTTGCCCTACTTTAGGCGCTTGTTCGGTCCAAGAAGGATATGTAAACAGATATCCAGATAATTCGACGACAACAGCAACCGGAACAAATGATATGATCAACACAACAGACGCATCTAATACATCGGGGCAACAGAACATGCAGTATTCAAAACAATTTACTAGTTATAGCAAATATGACAACGCTCTTGATCATACTACTATGAACAATAATCCTCCTGACTATGTTTCAAGTTATAATACCGGATATAGCGCTCCTAAAAAATCATCTTATCAGATGGGCACAGGTAATACACCTACTAGTGGTAGTGGCACTGGTTCTGGCTCCGGTAAAGGTTTCTTTGCTTGGCTTAAAAGCTTGTTCTAATATATTATAGAACATTCACCGTATAAATATAATAATACAACAATACAACATTACAATAATACAACATTAATAATAAAAATATTAATGTTGGTATAACTTTTTTTCCGTATATATATTATATTCGTGTATATAATTATATATTAATAATGAAATTGACAAATCTACATATATTTCTTATAATATTGCTTGCTCTTGTTTTATGTTCAACTTTAGGTGGAACTTGTTCCAGGGAAGGATATGGAACTAGTAACCAAACATACCATAGTTACAAAAATTTTTATAAAGATTTAGACAACGAAACAACCGGCGGAGTAAGCGGTAATACAAAAAATACCAAGCATCACAGGCAGCATCATGGACAGCGTCATGGACAGCATCACGAACGGTATCGCGGAGAGCATCATAATCGTGAACATTATAAAAACGATAATGGGTATGGTAGTGGCGACTTAAATGTAGGCGATTATTCCGATCCTTCAGGAATGTATTCTGATTCATCAAAGCGGTCTCATCATAAGCATACTGACTATAACAGCGCTTATCGTCGTGAAAGACAAAATGATAATATGTTTGACTCCGTATCTAATGGCGCAATAAATGGTTCTTTATTCAACAGTTCTAATTCATATTCCAATAATGATGATTATGATAATAGTAATGACAATGGCTACGGTAACGGTAACGGTAATGACAACAGTAACTACAACGGCGTATCCGGTAATCAGATACCCTCCGGCCAAGAAGATCTCTATATTCTTAAATCACAAATTGTCCCACCGATATGTCCCGCCTGCCCTAAATGCCCCTCTGTAAATTGCGACGATAAATGTGGTAGTAACAAGTGTCCTCCTTGTCCCGCGTGTGCTAGATGCCCTGAACCACAATTCGAATGTAAGAAAGTCCCTAACTATAGTAGCGCGAATATAATGGGTAACCTTCCTGTCCCTTGGGCTGATAAACTTGATTTACATTAATTATATGATGTGATTTTCTACGCATATTCGCACAATATTCATTTATAATAGTTTAGAATTATAAATGAATTTCTCAATTTCTCCCGCGCTATACGTTTAACGCGTTTTATCATTTGGTGGCCTTCACCTTTATACATTGATTATCCATCACAAATGACGGTGTTTTCTCTTCTTGAGGAACGATTTGTATCACACATTTCGCCTTCTTACCATATAACGGTTGTGTACATCCCTTCTCTTTACTATTCTTTCGCGTCTTATTAAATTTGAATATCTTTTTCCCATCATTTTGTGTACACCTTGATCTAAAATTCTCATAACGCTCGCGAACATCGCAATATGACAACCCCGATTTTTTCCCCAACATTTTATTCACTATTTCGTGTAAGTTGTATATATATTTAGAAAATGTCTCGCGATTTTTCATATGACAGGTTCGAATCGGATGTGCTTTTAGATTATTTTTCAGATTCATTCTACAATATTTACAAGGCAAAACATTTGTAAGACTTTCGACATATTCCTTATAATGCTTCTTATTCTCGTTTGTAGGATTTGTAGGATAATTAAAGCTAATTGTATGTAGAAGATGCCATGCAGCTGGACCCCATACAGTAGTTAACATACCGTCCCCGCTCATATAATCTTTTCGTGTGAATGTTTTACGCGATATCTTTTTATTGAATTTACGAGTTTTACCATACAATATCTTATTTCGCATCTCAATATATCAATATTGTATTATCAGTTGTATATTACTATATACATATGTATACAAAATATTAATATAAAATGGTAAAAATATAATAGTATAATAGTATAATAATATTATAATAGAATAATAGTATAACAATACCAATATGTCTGAAGCCACCTCTGAAATTTTGAATAATATGTCAGACAAAACAACAAATACAATGTATATGATGTTTGTCGGGTTTATTCTTATTATATTCGCATATGGAACCGGTGTAAGAAATAATAGGTTCTTTTTCCTACTTATGAAAGTAGGAATAGTTGTCCTATATTTATATGTATTTTCTATCGTTTATAAATCTCTTAAAAATATTTTCAACATTAATGGACTTTTCACTTCACCTTCTTATACTAGTCTTAAAATATTCTTCCTTCTGTTCACTGTCTTTGAGGTATGTATCATTCTATTAGTTGCATATGTTTTATATAGTGTATTTTTCTAGATACATCATCCTCTGGTATTATCCTCTTGTATTATCCTATTATATCATTTAGTGGATAATAGTAACATAAATTCGTAATATTCTTTATCGGAAAAAAAGTTATTTATTTTGATATCGATTAATTTCCCATCATTACAACGTTTGATCATTCCGAATCAAAAATATCTTACTTTACGATATGTATGGATAACGGTCTATATAATAATATAGTGAAATATTTAAACCTATTTAATAATATTTAGTAGTCTATGTAATAATATTCATTCGTTTATTTATAAAACATATTTATAATAATATATATATATACACATATACACATATATACTGTTAAATGTCGGGTCAAATTTCCACTCAAGTGTCTGGTCAAGTGTTTAAATTAAAGAAGATTCTTACCTCATTGCCAACAATTACACAATTTATTGTTGTTGCCGCCTTTGTAGCAATTTTGATAGGATGTGCTTATTACATTTATAAAACCTATATTGCGCCTCAATCTGACAGGTCGCCGTATGAAGGATTTGCTTCAGGTATGAACCTAAGGAATGAAAGTAGTGATCCGGATATGGTAACCTTATATATGTTTGCTGTTGAATGGTGTCCTCATTGTAAACACGCAAAACCAATTTGGGATGAGTTTGTAAAGGAGAATTCTAATAAAATGTTTAATGGTAAAAATGTAAATTTTGTCCTTGTAGATTGTGATAAAGATTCGGCACTTGCCGATAAATATGGTGTTTCAGGATACCCGACAATAAAGTTGGATAAGGGTTCTGAAGTGATTGAATACAGTTCAAAACCTAGCAGCGATACTCTATTGGCTTTCCTTCAAAATTCTGTATAATTCATATGATTCCATATAAATAATAATAATTATGTTATACTATTATTATTATTACTATTGGTATTAGATGAATTTATCTATTTCTCCCGCACATAACGTTTAACGCATTTTACAACTCTTCATTATTGGGGGCAAGGCTATCAGGATCCGAAGCTAAGGCTAGGTTATTATCGCTCCTCTTGTCATCCCCATTGTCATCAACGTCTTCGGTGTTATCGGCGTTATCAGCGTTATCGTCATTTTTTATATTAATTATATTTTGCTGAACCCATTTTTCATAATTTGCTTTACCATATTCCGAACCTTTATCGATTAAAGCGGCTCTATGTTCTTGTGATATAGGTACATTAATCCACGCTTCATAACTACTGAAAATATTCATATCACATTCTATATCATATGGTATATTAGGAATACCTTTGTCATCATTTATATATTCGATCATATTATCTATCATCTTACTAAAATATTCTAATATCGTCGAATCATTATTTATTAATACATTTACTGAATCACCCATTTTGCGAAGTCCTAGTATTTCGTTTTTATCACAACCCGTATCATCTAGACAATGTTTAACGGGATAGTTACAAAATATACCACCATCAGTATAACATTTATCATCAATAACTATAGGTCGAAATAAGCCTGGAAATGATCCAGACATACATAGAGACGTAATAAGTTCAAGGTCTGGATGTGTTTTATGCGATAAAACAACTTTATTAAAATGGTTTACTTCTGTCGTAATAAAATAGAGATCAATACCACAAAACTCATAATATTCTTTAAGTGTAATATTCGGCGACAGACCATTTGCCTCTAAAAGCATATTAAAAGATCCAAAATAAATAGGATACAAGTCTATTAATCCTCTTTTATTGTAGAAATCTATGAAATTTTCCATACCTATATCACTGAATAATTTTTCCCACGGTCTTTTAACAATGTAGTCGTATATATAGTCATAATCATATCCAAGTGTTAAAAATACGGACAAAAGTGAGCCTATAGATGTAGCATATATACTTTTAATATCTTTTATATTCCAAAATTTTATATCGTGTAAATATTTTAAAGTGCCGAAAGCTACTATCCCGAACGGACCTCCTCCGCCTAATACAATATGTTTAATTGTCATTTATATTGTTCCCACTAATAAAAAATAAAAATAATACGCGGATGAAATATGAATAAAATTAATATTAATATTAATATTATATGAATAATACTATTAATAAGAATAGTATTATTTTTATATTTTTTTTCTAGTAATGAATTAAATATAGATATAATAAGTAAGCAATGGACGAATTATTTCGGAATAAAGAGGATAGTGATGCCATAAAAAAGATAAATTTAGATGAATTATATGATAAAAAGAAGACCTATGATTTATCTAAATTGTCTACTTATAACAAAATATTGAACAGAATTCACGACAAGATAAAGATAACATCGCGCCAAAAAATGAATGAACAATTTTGCTGGTATGTTATTCCCGAGATTATGTTGGGTGTTGCGGCATATGATAGGGCGTCGTGTATTAGCTATATTTTAGAAGAACTTACAAGCAACGGATTTGTCGTTCGGTATACACACCCGAATCTAATTTTCGTATCTTGGAAGCATTATATACCGTCTTATGTTCGCACAGAATTTAAAAAAAAGACTGGGATGATTATTGATGAGCACGGGAATCAGATTCAAGAGTATGACGATTTTGGCAATCCTATCGAGAATCGTGGTCCTGTTGCGAATAACCCGCTAAGTGCTAATAGTTTAGATCCATTTAATATGGGCCTCACTCGTAAAATAAATAATGGTAAAAATGGTGGCAATGATGCATCAGGTGCAGCAAAGAAAGAGTTTAAGCCGATTACCGAATATAAACCAACAGGTAATTTAGTATACGGGAAAGACCTTTTCAAAAAAATAGAAGATAAATTTTCATAATAACGCCGGCGCGTCCGCCGCGCGATTGTCTGCGATCATCCAGAGCATAATGGTCTCCACGTGACCACGTCGCGCATCACCCGCCGCAGCATAATGGTCACAACCCCCGGCGGCAAGATAGGGAGGGCGGACGCCGAAGTGAATGAAGTGAATCGTTTTTTTCAAAAGTTTTTTGGATTTTTGGAAAAAGGACATTTATAAATGTCCTTTTTTGATTTTTACGTTTTAGATTTGAAAAAAACGATGCATTCGTCACTCAGAGCATAATGCTCTAAATTGCTTTTTTAAGTTGAAAATTTTGTTACCATAATTTTTCCACTTTTTATATATTATATGAAAAGGATTTAGGGGTTTTTTATGTCATCATTATATATGATGACAATGATGACGCAAAAAGCCCCCGACATTTTCATCTGCGAAAAGTGTGACTTTGTATGTAGCAAGAAACGAGACTACGAAAGACATCTTTTAACACGTAAACATAAAAATGATGACAAAAAAGCCCCCAAAAGTCCCCAAAATTATGACTGCGATTGTGGTAAGAGTTTTAAATACAGACAAGGATTATATGTCCATAAAAAATCTTGTAAAATGGACAAAAATATTGACATCATAACTGATGTTGATATTACCAACGATGGTAAAAAAATAGATGAACAAAATGACACACAAAATGATATACAAAATGAGAATACTGTGTGCTCTGATGAAAATATAAGTATAACAAGGGATATGTTTATGACATTATTAAAAGATAACCAAGAAATGATGAAAATGATAAAATCGTTATCAGAACAACAGCTAACAACCACTCAACATATAACAAATAACAATAATAATAACAATATAACAAATAACTTCAATCTTAATATATTTTTAAACGAGAAATGTAAAGATGCTCTGAATATGTCTGAATTTATTGACTCGCTTAAAATAACACTGGATGATCTATTATTTTCAAAGGATAATGGTATAACGCGCGGAGTAACTGATATTATGATGAAGAGACTAAGAGAATTAGATATATATAAACGACCTATACACTGTACTGATATAAAGCGAGATACAATGTATATTAAAGATGAGGATAAATGGCACAAAGACAATAACCATAATAAGTTTAAAAATACAATTGTAAAAGTCGCTAACAAAGAGCGTTCAGCTTTACAACAATGGGCGTTGGATAACCCAGATTGGATAGATACAGAACAAAAACAAATTCAATATCTAACAATGGTGCGGTCAATTTGTGAACCTATAGAGACATATAACAATTATGAACGAAAAATAGTAAAAAATATAGGGAAAGAAATATTGGTAGATAAATAATACCACCACCGCCGCCCCCGCTGCCTGAAGACACATATATGAAATCATTTGTTTGTTACCATATAGCAAACAAATAATTTATTTATATAATTATCGCATTTCTCCCGTTATACGCGGTTATGGGCTATGTGAGCTTTCAATACATCAGCAGCGCATTTAGTGTTGGGTGTAGACAGTTTCTCATTGGACTTGTGCTCATTCGTCTGGAATGCTTTGGCAACACGCACCATAAGATCGTCAAATGTCTTCTCATCCTTTTCGGATATAGTCATCGACTCCTTGAGTTTCTTGGCGATCGCAAGGATATCGGAGTATTCCTTCCAAAGACCATCGCGCTTAGCCACTTCGACTTTATATTTATCTTTCAAGACTGTAATCGAGTCGAGTTCTTCTTGGTATTTCTGTGCGCTAGTATCGTGGTTTTTGTTATATTTATCATAGTGATCCATAAACGCCTTGGACAAGAGTGCCGCCGACTTCTCAGTGGAAGCACGGACGTCGTCCAAGATAGAAAGAAGACTCTTCTTATCATCACCCTCAACAATAGTCGCGTGAATATCGCTCTTAATGCCAGTGACGTGTGTCTTAACATTGTCGAGCGAAGTGAGGAATCTCGGTTTGAATATTTTAAGACGCGCCAAGTAGTCAGACTCGTCGGCAAGGATCTTGTGGTGTTTAGTCAAGGTAATATTGAGGGCAGTTATCTTGCCCAATATAGTCTCAGCATTAGTGAAGTCGGTGGAATATTTCTTATATGTTTCGCCTGCCTTTGTTTCGGTGTCGGTAACAACTTTCTTATCCTTGGTGAATTGGTCGTGATGTGTTTTCTTCATATCATCGGTCATCGATTTGAACTTCTTATAGAGATCGCTCATCTTAGATTTAGCATCAGAAGATAATGTCTCGACGTGTTTGGCGATATTAGCAGGAGATACAGGAGGAAATACTTCGGGGCGGCATACTTTGTGTGAATGAGAATGGGAATGGGAATGGGAACTAGAGCTCGACACACTTGATACACTAGAAGCACTAGCCTTGGTAAGCAGTTTATCTTCAGGTTTAGGCGCGGTGGGAGATACAATAACAACAGTCTGCTTTGTATCGGCGGTAGTTTTGGTAGACACGGAAGGTGTGACTCTGATAGCATCCGCGGGCGCAGGCGTAGGAGCTGTCTTGGGGGCAGGCGTAGCAACAACCTTTCTTGTCTGAACACCATTTTCGCATTCTTTCGCAAAATAGCATTCATTGCCGTGAGGCTTCCAAGAGAGCTGCCATTTCGAAACAGGCGAATCAGGTCCATCATAACCACCCATTTCCCAGTTTTTGGCACCACGGTTTACATTTAAAACAACGCCATTAGGATTAGCATAGTCCGCGGCACTCTTTACGCCATCGGCATTCCCACAAATACCCTCCATCTTTCCGAAGAAAGCGGTCGGAACATTTGTCTCTAGGACGCCACAGTATCCACCGGAAATCATAACCGAAAATCCGTTAGGAGTTGTAAGCTTCAGACCGGCAGGCTGAATAGAGGCACCTTTCCATTCGACGACTTGTTTTCCGTAGCGAATCTGGACACCACCGAAAGTAAGAGTGAAATCTTCTGGGAGCTCGACTTCTTTGCCGTTGACAAGGATTTTGCCAAAGTTGGCGACATCGACTTCGATATTCATTTGCTTGTAGTGGACTACAGCGCCGGTCATACACGAAGGAACACCGGGCTTAATCGCACCATTTTTGCGCATCTTCTCCTGGATTTCGAAAACAGTGTCAGGCGTCCGCACTACAGTGTAGATGCCGGGTTCTTGAATATGGAAAAGCTCGCCGTCATAGTTGGTGACATGAGGATCGCCGGAAGCTACACAATACCGTTTGCTTGGATTCGCTGCTTCTTTCGAGAGGAATTCCTCCGCGGAAAGAGCGCTTTCCTGGGCAATAGATTTGCTTTTAGTGACGCGCATATCCTCGATACAGCCGTTGTAAATGTCCGGCTTATTCGAGACACCGAGAGACTGGCAAAATTTGATAGCATCCTGACCCTCTGAGGTGACAACCCAGGTGGCAAAGGCATTTTCAAACTTCTTGGCGAGTTCCTTCGTCTTGGTAGATAGCTTGGTGTCAACCGAAGCATACTTATTAACGACGAGCGGGGTTGGTTTGGGAGTAGGGTTTGGTGTTTTTTTACTTTTGGATTTGGTTTTTTTCTTTGATGAAGGAGCAGCGGAGGGTGCAGCCTTAATAGCCGGAGCAGCCTTAATAGCCGGAGCAGCCTTAATAGCCGGAGCAGCCTTAATAGCCGGGGCAGCTTTAATAGCAGGTGCCTTTGCTGAGTGACGCAACAATCGTCTTCCCTCGCCTTCATCTGTATCATCTGTATCATCTGTATCATCTGTATCATCGGAGTCATCCGTTCCATCGGTAAATAGAAGTTTCCTACTAGTAGTTTCAACAACTGCTAAATGGGGACGATGTTTAGAATTATCATAATTTGTGTTATGTGTATGAGTATTTGTATGATTATCTATCTCATTATATTTACTCAAGTGTGTTGAATCCGACCCAGTCATATTTCCATCGCTCGGAATCAGTGCGATGGCAGACGCGAACGAAAGTAACGAAAACAAAATAAACGCCTTCATTATTGTAACCCTTTATAATATTATATAATATTTTATCTTTATGCTTTTTGTAAATATGTTATATAGGGTATTTATATTTGGTATAATATAGCAATCTTTCGTGAATATTAAAAATATAAATAATAAATAATATATAAATAATATATATGTTTTGGTATGACAAAAAAAAATAATAACCATAATAGACGAAATCAACACAAAAGTAATAAAAATAATGTCAAAAAAAGAACGAAGTATCACAAAGAAACTAAAAGGATCAATAAATCTGTAGAATTTAATAAATATGAGGGATCTAAAGGTTCGATGAATTTTAACTATATAAAAATGCCTTATATAGATACAACCGTAGTAGAATCGAAGAATATATTAATTCCGCTTAAATTTATTAGCACAAATAAAGATAGTGTAAATACTGAAAAAAGTGTCTCAAATATTTTAGAAACAATAAAGAAGGACCAAAAACAGAATCACCTTAAACCTCAAAAAGACTTTTACACATATGTAAATTATGCATGGATGAAAGAACAAGATGTAAAGTTAAATTATGAGAAATTTTACTTTGTTAAATTAGACAGTTTTAGATTTGTTCAGAACACGGTGAATCATCGCATTATTCAGTTGGCGGACGATTATTGTAAAAATAATAAAAATACCATAGCCAAAAAGGTTGAAAATATATTGTGTTCAATGGATCACGCAAATCTTAAATTTGATAATATAAAAAAGTATATCGATATTATGGAAAATGAATATGAAAAGTATGTAAGCGCTGACGATTTAACGGGGTATTTGTCAAGTATAAATAGATGCGAAATAATTTCGTGGGGGTGTCCATTATCTTGGTCTACATATCAGGATGAGAAAGATGCCGTGAATATAAGGAGTCATATACAGTCGCCTAGTTTATCATTTTATGACTATGATTTATATATTACGGGAAATGAAACAGCAAAATACACGCATAAATTTAGGGATGAATTTGCCAATAAGTTTTGCGAATTTATTACAAGTTTATACGATAAGATGTTGGGCACAAATCACGGATTAAATCCGAGACACGTGATAGAGTGTGAGATAGAGCTTTTGGACTCAATGAGTGCTTCAACAGAGGATGATTCGCCTGAATTTTATAATGTTGTTTCTATAAAGGATAGTGAAGATAAGCTAGGTTTTGATTGGAGAAAGTTCGCAGAAGGTCTTGGTTTTAATAGTGCGGATGTTCCGAAGTCGTATATAACAGGTAGCAAAAGTTATATAAAAAGTATTATGAAAAAATTGGGCTCTGAATGGAAAACACCGAAATGGAAGGCTTATTGGTATTATATGTATTTGCGACAGTTTTGTTTATATAATAAAGAGACACACGCGTTGAGATATAATTTTTTCAAACAATATGCCAGGGGGCAGCCGGGTATAATACCGGAGAAATTATTCCCGATATTTGCGCTATCTTATTGCTTTAATACATTACTGTCAAGATTATATGTAGGGAAGTATGTGAAACCGGGGGCAATTTATATAGCAAATATGATGGGCGAAGAAATAAGAAAAACATTTATAAGAACAATAACTGATAATACGTGGCTACAACCGGAGACGAAAGAGGAGGCATTACTTAAACTGAAAACTATATCGATCGAGACAGTATATCCGAAATTTATGATAGAAGATTTTGAAGTAGATTTACCGCACGGGGATGCATATGGTATAATGTTTGCTCAGTCGCAAGCGATGCGTGAATATTTTATAAAGAATGAAGGAAAACATTTTACGGATGTAACATCGTTAGATTTTACCGTAAATGGCGGTCTGTCATTAAATGGAACGCAGCCTTATATAGTAAATGCTTTTTATAATCCGACAAAAAATAATATTTATGTGCCGGCGGCTACATTACAAGATCCATTTGTATCGTTGAATGGAAAAGGTTTTGAATATAATTTAGCACATATTGGATATACATTTGGGCATGAGTTTTCGCATTCTTTAGACAATAGTGGTCGATTATTTGATCATTATGGTAATATGAGAAATTGGTGGAAACCGGAGGATGAAAAGATTTTTAATAGTAAAGTGGCTAATGTTGTTAAGCAGTATGAGTTATTTGCGTCGTGGGATGGTATTAAGATGGATGCTTCTACTATGGTTGGTGAAAGTATGGCGGATATATCGGGAATGGCGTTGTGTATATCTTATTTAAATAATTATTTGAATGAGTTAGAGGCGATTGATATGGTAAAAGCTGAAGTATTTAAGACATTTTTTGTATATTTAGCATATCAATGGCGAGAGGCGATATATAAACAGGCGATACGATTTAATATTAAGACAAATCCCCATCCTTTAGTAAAATATAGAACAAATTGTCCATTGGCGCGTTCAATGATATTTAAGAATATTTATAATGTAAAAAAAGGGAACCATATGTATTGGGATAATGATACTATTTGGTCAAATGATAAATAATAAATTAAATAATTTAGTGAATGAGTAAATAATTGTAAAAAATACGTTGTATTTAGGAATAATTTAATTGAATTCAGTATTTTAAATCGGTATTTTAAAATAATAATTACATTTAGAATTATTGTAATTATTATAACATAATTTATTTTCTATTTATTTTATATTTATTTTATATTTATTTTCTATTTATTAAAATTTTTTTATATGTATTATATATATAAAATGGCAAGAAGACATTCAGCGAAACGCATGAGCAGAAGAGTTAAAAGAGTTCTCAAACTTACTGCTCGTAGGGCGGCTACCGTTAGACAGGCAGCGAAGAGGGCTAAGGCTCAGACCCAGAGCCTTCAGCAGACTTTGACCCAAATGCAGAAGCAGACCCAACAGTTTGGCGAGGGTCAGCAACAGATCGGCGGCTTTGGCTTTGGCGAGCAACAGGGCGAGCAACAGACTGGTGGACGCAGACATCGTCGTCGTCACTGCAAGACCAAGCGTCACTCCAGACGCCACCGTCGTTAAACGATTCGGTTTAGTTCATTACCAAACTTGAGTTTAAAATTTATGCGATACATTATTTGGTATCACATAAATATGGGGGGGGGGTATGTAATATAAAATACGAAAACCATTTAAAAACATTTAGACAATATTATGTTAGTATGATGCCTCGATCCGCCACCACCATCACCATCACCACCCTATCCGGCATACTCCATCTCAATACCAGTTTCCAGTTCCTTTATCTGCCGCTTATTAGTCTCCAGTATTTGTGTTTCTATTATCGCCTGAAATATTTTCAATGTGCTCATAAAATCTCTCTCGCAAGAAATATACAACTTTAGGATTATTTTTCTTGTCTCAACTATCAATATATCCAATTCTTCATATGTTAGAGCGTGGTCAATTACATATTTCTCTTTTGTTCCTTCATCCACATCTCCTTGCGCTCCTTGCGCCCCAGACGCCCCATCATTTAGTATAAATATCTTGTCTATGATTTCCAATAATGAATTCCGTATCATATTTGAGTCATATATCATTTTTTTCACCATATCAACATAATCTACAAACAACTTGTCCTTCGTTGTCCCCATATACGTCTTATTAAAAATAGAATCCATATTTTCACATTCTACATCATCCGAAAATGAATGGAGCGGTATATCCTTGAAACTTTTAATATCTTTAGGCGGATTTTTATCACCTGTAAAAAGCGTATATAATAAGGCAACATTCCGCTTCTTCTCCTTCTCGCTCTCAGCCGACATCCTGTCAAATCGTCCCTTGCTCGCATTATATCTGTCATAATATAAACGACTCAACTCGGCAAATCCAGGCAAATCATATACTGTTTTCTTTCGCAAATATCCCTCATTATTATTATTTAAATTGGTGGAACACAGATTTGTTTTTATTTTTATAGTAGACACCACTTCCGCACCATCAGGAATAACATTCTTACCATCCATTAAATCAGTTATCTCTTCCATATCCATTAAATCGGATATACGCGAATTACAGAAATTCAAATTCTCCACTTTTATATCTTGCGCCATTTCCGATATATAATGCTTATCTTCAAGTGTAGCAGTGAATTTTACAGACTCTAGTCCGGGCTCGGGTTCCTCACTTTCTCGTTTTTCTTCTGTAACGTGAGGCCTTAATAAAGCACGCGATGAAGACGCCGATGACCTCCACGAAAACACCGGATTAAGCGTTGTGATAATCGCAGCAAACAAATGCGCGATTTTAACATAATATTTAGCAATATCGATACACATCTTCTTTTTTTGCTCGGCGCTCATAATACCCCCTAATACGGCATCACGCTTATTTAAAAACATAGTATCTTTGTTTATGTCTTGTCCTACACCTAAGCCTACACCGACACCTTTATCGAATATTTTCTGATAAGCATAATGTATCTCTTGATCTGAATATGATTTTTTTAAAAGTTTGGATGTTATAATTACTAAATCGTCGCAATATTTAGAATTTGTAAGACGAATCATATCTTGGAAATTTTGACCTAAAATATAGTTAGTAGCAATATCATTTAATTTAGAAAGAAATTTTGAATTTGATTCGGCAAGTTTCTTTATATCTTGACTAGTTGATGTAGCCTGCTGCCAAGATGAATCCCGTGATGATTTATTTTTTAATGTGCTCGAATTATTACCCATCTTTTGATATTATTGTTATTAATATATTATTGTCGATATATTATTTTCGATATATTATTACTTGATATATTATTGATAAAAATTATTTGTATTATATTTCGCTATTTCATTTTTTATTTTAATTTTTCATTTTTCATTTTTAATATTCATATCTAATTAAAATAATTAAAATATGAGAATTATAATACAAATAAAATTGAATTAAAAATATATAATATAGTTTAAAACAAACCAGAAGATTCTAATACAGACTACGACACTTAAGCAATTTCGCAATATTTACACAAACAAACATAATGCCCGAACCCTCTTTATCTCGAATACCAATTACACATAAAACATACAAAAATAAAATAACTAATAATAATAACAAAGCAGATTTGTGGGAAAAGATAAACGAATCATTTCGTCTCTCTAGCGACTCACGTGCAGGTGTTCAAAAGACTGCACAAGATAAGGAAAGCATAGAATGTATTTATAGAAATGCAGGGCAACGCGAATTATGCGATACGTGTAGTTCATCTGTATCATTATCCGACGAAGGGTTTCTTGTATGCACAAACCCTAAATGTAGCATTATTTATACTGATGTGGTAGATCAGTCGGCGGAATGGAGATACTATGGCGTCGATGATAATCAAATGAGCGATCCGACTCGATGCGGTTTGCCAATAAATCCTCTACTTGTCGAATCATCATTTGGATGTAAAATATTGTGCGACGGTGTGTCATCATATGAAATGAGAAAGATACGAAGATATACAGAGTGGCAATCTTCGCCACACAAAGAAAAGACGCAATATAATGAATTTCAGCATATTACTATTATCGCTAATAATGCCGGTATTCCGAAGATTATTATTGACGAGGCGCTTAGGTGTCACAAGAAAATATCGGAGCACCAGACATTTCGCGGTTCAAATCGAGACGGCATCATTGCGGCTTCAGTATATATAGCATTTAGGATACACGACTGCCCGCGAACTGCGAAGGAGATCGCGACAATATTTAATCTGGATAATACTAGCGCAACCAAAGGATGTAAGAATGCTGTATGTATTATCAATGAGATTGAAAATGATATGGATAATTCAGAGAAGACGAGCTTTTGTAAGACGAGACCAGAGGCATTTATTGAGCGATTCTGCACAAGATTGAGCGTAAATACGGAACTGACGAAATTGTGCCAGTTTATTGCCTTGCGCATTGAAAAGAATAATCTAATACCGGAAAATACGCCGCATTCTATTGCTGCCGGAATTATATACTTTGTTTCGCAAATATGCGGATTGAATATATCGAAAAAAGATGTAAATAAAATTAGCGAAACGAGCGAAGTTACAATAAATAAGTGTTACAAAAAATTGGAAAGTATAAAGGAAAATCTTATACCCAGGGTTATTTTAGACAAGTATTCGCCTAAAAATTAAAATTATAAAATTATAGACTATTATAAATAATATTTTTTAATACTATTCATAATATTTGCCACATATGAATAAGCAACCTTTAACGTTATCTTTGAAAGTCAAAAAAGAAAATAATGTAGAATCAGAGCCTACACAAATAAATGAAGGTGAAGCGAGTAACAATATTACTGAACCCGCCGTGCCAACAACGGTGCCAACCGTGCCAACAGAACCCACGATTCCTAAATTCGTCTTTATTATTCCCTATAGAGACAGGGCAGAACATAAGGAGTTTTTCGGCGTATATATGAAACACGTTTTAGAAGATATTCCCAAAACGGATTATGAAATATATTATGTAGAACAAAAAAATACATTGCCATTTAACCGAGGCGCAATGAAAAATATCGGATTTTTAGCAATTAAATATAAATATCCCGACCATTATAAGGATATTTCTTTTGTATTTAATGATATTGACACTGTCCCTTATAGTAAAAATATAATTAACTATGAAACTACGCACGGTGTAGTAAAACATTATTATGGTTTTAAATTCGCACTAGGAGGTATATTTTCCATAAAGGGTAGTGATTATGAAACGACAAATGGTTTCCCCAATTTTTGGTCTTGGGGTGGCGAAGATAATTACATGCAGAAACGCGCACAACAAGCTGGCTTGGTAATAGATCGGTCGTGTTTTTTTAATATTCTTGACAAGAATATTTTACAGCTATGTGATGGGATTAAGAGACTGATATGTAGAAAAGAGGCGGCGACTGTTGTAAATATGTCGACAATGGATGGTTTGATTACTATACGAAATCTTAACTATGATTTTAAAGATGAATACATTAATGTATATAATTTTGAAACAACAAGAGATCCAAGAACACTGCGTTTTGAAGAACAGAATATTGCCGTTGAAACGAAAATACGTCTTGAAAAAGATGATGTTAAAAATTTATTAGAACGCAAAATGAATGAGGTGCGATTGCCTAGCCAATATGCGAATCAAATGCGACAGCGCCAACAGCATCAAGCACCGCCACGCCCACAGACACAACCACCACTACGTCCACAACCGCCTCCTCCTCAGCATCACGCAGCGCCGCCGCCATCAGCAAGACAACATTACGCACAGCGCCCACCCCATCACAGCAACTTTTCTAGTAGAATGAGTATGGGCGGTCTTTCAAAATGAGGCACTAAGTTCAAAAATATCATCTGTCCTTGTCTTTTCGGACAAAGCATATTCACTTACGCGCTTTTCGAAGAAGTTTGTCTTGCCTTCTACGCTAATCATTTCCATAAAATCAAATGGATTTGATGAATTGTATATTTTATCGTATCCCAACTGTAATGACAAACGATCCGCGACAAATTCTATATACTGTGACATAAGTTTTGAATTCATTCCGATAAGTCTACAGGGCAATGCTTCGCATATGAATTCTTTCTCTATTTCTACCGCCTCTTTTATAATATCGTGGACCTTCTGTTTTGGATACCTTTTCTGTGTCTTGTTATATAATAAAATGGCAAACTCCGTATGAAGTGCTTCATCTCGCGAAATAAGTTCATTGCTAAACGTAAGCCCTGGCATCAATCCGCGCTTCTTTAACCAATAGATCGAACAAAACGCGCCTGAAAAAAAGATGCCCTCGATACAAGCAAAGGCAATAAGGCGTGTATAAAATGAACTGCGCTTATCATTTATCCATCGAAGCGCCCAGTCTGATTTTTTTTTGATACAAGGGAAATTCTCTATACCAGCAAACAGTTTATTTTTTTGTTCTTCACTTTTTATTAAGGAGTCGATTAGAAGACTGTATACTTCATTATGAATATTTTCTATTGCTATTTGAAATCCGTAAAATGCTCTCGCCTCAGCAAGTTGAACATCGCTCATAAATCGAATGGCAAGGTTTTCGGTAACAATACCATCACTTGCCGCGAAGAATGCTAGAATCATTGAAATAAAATATCTTTCATTATCATTTAGCGTTTCACTGTTCCACTGTGTAATATCTTTAGATAAGTCAATTTCTTCGGCACGCCAGAAACAATCTACCTGTTTTTTATACATTTTCCATATTTCATTATCCTGAATAGGAAACATTACGTAGCGGGAATCGTTTTCCGTAAGTAGCGGTTCTGACGATTTACTAGTGGAGGCTAAAGTTTGTTTTACAGACATTCTAAATATTTATATGACAATATAAAAATATTTCTATATTTTTATATTTTATAATTACCAATATTTTCTAATATTTATGATAGAATAACAGAAATATTAAACTATTATACTAATATACTATATATACGTCGTTAGATATACTACCAAATAAATAATTAAAAATATGAGTAAAATTATGGAAGCACTCAGTTCTGTTGGCGGCAAGCTGGATGCTGCAGTGGCAGAGGCTAGTTCGGCTGCAGGTGGAGCACACGCACCACACGAAGCAGGAGGAGCACTAGCAGCACTAGCAGCACCAGCGGGTGGAGGTGGTGGCGGCGGCGGCGGCGGCGGAAAATTAGGCAAAATGGCGGGTATGATGGCCGGCGGGATACCGTGTGGATATGAACTACCTATGGAATTTGCTGTAGGATTTTTATTTACATTTCTTATATATTTTTTGGTGTTTGGGTTTGTTCCATATCAAAATATCGTTTCAACAATGACAAAATATATAATAGGATTCCCTGAAAAAATGTATAATACTTTTTTAGGAAAGATGCCGTCTTCCGTAAGAAACGCAAAATCAGGTTCAATATTTTCACAATTTAATAAATTAATTACAAAGACAATACCAGATATGATAACAAAAGAAAAGAATAAAATGTTAACCCCGTTACAGCAAAAACTACAAAAATTGAAAGATAAAGAGAATAGTAACTCGCAAAACTCGAATCCGGTAAATCAGTATATAGTTAAAGTGAGAATACAAGTAATGACGATTTGGCAAAAACTAATACATAATATAATTCCAGCTATTTTTGTATCGATTATATATTATGTAGTATGGTATATTATATTTAAAATTATACCTGGAGTAATGAAGTATGGTATAAATATGGCAATGAGTTTAAAATAATAAATATATGAATTCTTTTTTATTATATACATATTATAGGAAATCAATAAAAATGGTATCATTGGGTGGTATTACCACTTTTATAAAACACGCGATCTTCATAGTTGTATTTATACTTTTTATACCAGGATTCTTTTTTCAACTTCCAAAAAATGGTACTCAGCTCGCTGTAGCAGCGGTTCACGGATTGTTATATGCTTTAGTATTTACTATATTAGAAGTTATATTTAATATGAAGCGTATAGCAATGTGTATTTCAACTGGTGGTAAGGGTAGTGTATAATTTAGATATTACTTCTATCATATTTGTAATTGTATAATAATAAATATGAATATATAATCTATATATCTATAAATGGAAAAAAAAGATAAATCGATACATTTAAATAGCGAGCAACCAGATCAAGTGCCACCTACATATGAAGAACTAAACGCGTTTATGGCACCATCATTATTGAGTCAGAAATATGAATATCCAAATGCGAATTATGGCATTTCTCCCGAATCTCCCGATTCACGCGACGCAAGCGACGCCGACGAAGACAACAGCGAAAGCAAATGTAATGTATCATATAAAACGGACGGTTCATATGCTGCGAATACTTCTAGCAAAGATTTAAAACTATATGATATGAAATGTCTACTTGAGAAAAAACGCAATGCGATTTATGATAAGAATCGTGAAGTGAAAGAACTCGCAACAGATAACCCATATTTATCAAGCGTTGTATCGGATTATGATAGTATACAAGGCACTGTTTTAGAAGAAAAGAAAACCCAAAAGTCAGCCCTCAAAATATTATCAAAACATATACGTGATATATCCGAAAATATGAAACACGATGAATTTCAATTAGATCGTATAAGAGAAGATCAGCTTGTCTTGATGGAAGAAATCGAGAAATTAAGGAAGGATATAAGATATATACACAATAAAATCGACCAAGGATCATCCCATATTATCAGGCAAAATCCTGTGAACAGGAACCGGCGTTATGGTTATGTTGACGATGAAGAACTCGAAGAGGAACCAAGTGATTCATACTCATCTGATTACGATAGTAGTGATGATAGTAGTGAGGGAGAATATGTATACAACGGGAGATATTGATAAAATATCTAATATAATGAACCATAATTATAGAATATTACAAAATATTATATAATTAATAATCAGTCTTTTTTCTATACCATATATATAATATTTAAATAATGAAATCAAAAAAATCTTCGCCCAGATTTACTGGAAGTTCGGATATTCTTCATAACAAATATATTCTCTACGCGTCATTCTTTTTTGCGATTATAACCGCGGCGGGGTATTTATTGAGCAATAATTTAGAAGCTATTTGTATTTTTGTTATTATAGGATTTTTAACCACCTACTTTAGTAAAAATATGATCATCGTTTTGTTGGTAACAACGATTGCTACTAATTTTATTGTTATAATGAGAAATAAAAATAGGTCGATGATTGAGGGGATGGATCCAAAGGATACAACGACTGATGATGAAAAGAAGAAAAAAGAGGCAGCTGCTCCTGAAACTGCTCCTGCAGCTCCTGCTACTGCTCCTGCTGCTCCGGTAGGTGCTCCTGCTGCTCCTCCAGTTTCACCACCACAAACATCTGAAGAATTCTCTATGGAAAAAGTAGCACCAGCTAATGGTCATACAAAAAATAATAAAAATACTACAGAACATTTATCAAATTTAAGCCCAGCTCCTGTAGGAAGTGAAGGAAACTCTATGCTTGATTTACAGAAAGGTATGGCGAAGGGATATGGCGCTCAGAAAGAGCAAGCATACAAAGCGTTGGCAAGTTTAGGAGGTGCGGGAGCAGCCGGAGCAAACTCAAATATGAGTTCTGAAGCGTTGAGCCAGCAAAGCGAGATGATTAATAACTTGAAGAGTATTCAGCCGATTCTTGATACTGCCGAGAAATTCCTCGATAAATTCGAGAATAGCTCTATCAGCAAAATGTTTTCCAATATGGGGAATATCCCAGGGATGTCATTATTGACCGGTGGTTTAGGCAAAACAGCGAGCCCCGCCGTCCCTGTAGGTGCTCAAGCATAGATTTATAAAACACGATGAACGGGAGATACGGGAGAAATGCCGTAATTCCCTGATCGCAAAATTAATAATATATAAATATAAAAATATATATAATATACGTATTTTTATATAATGACTCGTAAATGTCCACCAGGTGTAATATGTTTTGAGAATATTACGCTTGTCATATTTTTCATTATTGCTTCTATTATTATATATTTAGCATATTCGAGATCTACCGCAAATAGCGCGACTGGTGGAAGCAGCAACAACAATAATAATAATACAAATACAATCGACGCAAATAGAGTCGGTGGTGGTGGTGGTGGTGGTGGCGTAGGCAATAGTTTAGGCGACAGCTTCATCGATTTAATACCGAGAGTTGGTTATGGATATACACGCGGACCTGCCGATGTATTACTGAATCCATATACACCACCATTACGGGATGATCGGTATTATAATAGGGGATTAGGGGGTGGTGTAGGCGGTGGCATACCTATTAATGTTCCCACACGCTCTGTTAATTCGGCTTATCGTCAGGTTGGAATATTGACACGCGTAAATGGTCCGGAAACGATTCTCTCTTTGATGGGGCGTCCGCTCTTCCCAAGCCAAGATAAATGGCAGTTTTATACAATGAGCGACAAAAATCAGTCTGTCAAATTGCCAGTGACGTATAAGAAACGCAGCTGCACAAGTGACCAAGGGTGTGATAATATATATAATGGTGACACTGTATATGTAGAAGGATATAACGACGCATTTAAGGCGACGATATACGATAACGCTATCCAATATTCTATACCTTATTACTAGACGAAATAATCATTTAATATAATCATCTATACATCCAGAAAATCCTCCATCTATTTTTATATACGCGCAGTTATAATTCCCATTTTTTTTTATAGTCTTCCAAAGATTTACTAAATGAGTTTTATCTTTAAATGTGTCCATTGTTATACTGCAGCCATTTTCAAATTTATTCTCAACAACTGACACTGTCTCTATAACTCTACAATCTTGACCATATTTCTTCATAATTGTTAAAATTTCTTTACAATCTTGTTGGGTAGAATTTGATACACTTATTTCTGTGCTCATTTATATTTATAGCAATGAATTATAAATATAATATATATGGGGTTATATGGTTTTATATGGGTTTATATGGTTTATATATATTATATAACTATAATTTATAATACACCGCATACACGGCATATAATATTTGTATAACAATTTAAACAGATATTACTATACACATATAGCTACACATATTTTCAGTTCGTATTGACACTGACACTACGCCTAATACAATATATAACACAATATGTTTCCAATGCCAAATTTGGGAGGGATCGGTGATATTATATTAATACAAAATTTGAAAACAGGGATTTATTATATTGATATTGCGATTATTCTATTATTTTTATGTTTACTACATCATAATGAGATATACACACACACGCTTAAATTTATTAATTTCGTATACTCGATGAACAAGGAGTCGGTTAATCAGATGACAATTAACTTGACAAAGGGCGACATGCATAGGATTCTCTATCAAGGACACCAATATGCGGTTGGCTATTCATCTATTAATATTGTTATACATTATCCAGATCCGATTATTCACGTTCTTGATTATTACTCGGACAAAATAGATTCGAAAAAAAAAATTGTAGACTCAAAAAATACGACTGTGCCCAAAAGCATAACAACTCTCGATAAGATTTGCTCTTGCGATGTAAACAGAATGATAGACAGTTGTATGGATTGTGCCTATAAGCCAAAATCAGATACAAATACAAACAAGAAAAATGCCACCCCGATAGCAAATCTGCGATACGTCGAAGTAGTGGACAAAAATAACAATGCTGCGAAAATATATATTCCACGAACGAATTTACCGATTGAAATCGAGGATGGGGTTTATTTACTAATTGAGAGAGTATATACGCATCGCGAAACTAAGAATTCTGATTTCACAGATTATAAGAAAGTCAATTTTACACTACTAATGGATAAAAAACGCGATATAAGTGTTCTATACAGCTTCATATCAAAATGCGAGAAATTATACAATAAAAAAATAGAGGACAAAATGATGGGTAAAATATTCATCTATGAATTTTTACAAAGTGAAGCGGTAGGTGGTTCAAAATATAATGACGATGATAGCTATGGTGGGAATAGACAGGATCAGAGACTGTCAAATATTCTGTGCTCCGAATACCAGCTAAATACGACGAAAGATTTGAGGAAGAATTGTTTCTTTACGGATGTAGATAAAATAATAAAGCGTATCGACTTTTTCATAAATAACAAAGCGTGGTATGAGGCGCGCGGTATACCATATCAACTTGGATTACTTTTTTATGGTCCTCCGGGATGTGGTAAGACGTCGACCATCAAGGCTATTGCGCGGGAGTTGGACCGGCATATTATTAATGTAAATGATATTGATAAAATTAAAAAGGTGTCTGATTTGAAGAATATATTTTATGGGGATTATATTAATGGTCGCCATATTCCTACAAATAAGAGGATATACGTTATTGATGAGTTTGATAAAATATTGGACAATATAAGGGAGGTGCCGATCAATACAGCAGCGGCGGCAATGGGTGTCATGCGTGCCAACTTATTAAATGGAGTTATGGGAATTGATGCATGCGATAGTGGTGTCATTTCAGTAGATAGCGATAGCGACGGTCGTGTTAATGGAGGTGAGGCGAAGGATACATCACAAGGACAAGACTCGGGAAAAAAGAAACGCAAAAATGAAAATGCAGTCGCTGGTCCTGTTAGTTTAATGAAAGGAAAATCCGTAATTAATGATGCGGACATACTGACAATAATGGATGGACTTGTAGAAGCGAGCTCGAGAATCATTATATGTACGGCAAATGATCCGAGTAAAATTAGCGAGGCATTTAAACGCCCAGGGAGACTAGATGAGCATATCGAGTTTACAAAATGCACACGGAAAATGATATGCGATCTGTTGGGGCTGTTTTATGGGACAAAATTGAGCGATGAACAACGGGATAAATTGTATCATTCGGATAATAGTAATATTGAATATAAATTTTCGCCCGCGGAAGTGAATAAGATGTGCTTTAATAATGTAGATACGACAGGAGATACACCGAATCTAAAAAATATGGATGAAGTGATTAACAAATTGGTATCCTTGGCGGGCTGCGATTAACCGGCGATTAACCCACTAATAATAGTATAATATGATTTTTATACTATTATTTTTATATACCGCATATATACTTTGTAAATACCGGACTAGATTCAAGTAAATTCAATATTTAAGCCTGGTGAACAAATGAAACCCTTTTAGGCTCGGAATGAGAATGATGATGCTTTCGAGTTTTGCCGATACCGGGATGGTAAGATTTATGGGATTTACGGTTCTTTTTGGAGGAAGAGGAGGAACCACCGACTCGGCTGGGTGTGGGAGAGGTAGATACTGAGCTATCAGACCCTGCTTTTTTAAAAGCATCTAATTGTGCTAGTGCTTTTTTTAAGTCGGCAGTCGCGGCATCCAAATTATTTGTTTTAAAATTACTCCAATCAGTATCAGGCGATGCTTTAGTTAATTTTGCATATTCACCTGATACTTTATTGTATTGTGCGACAATATCAGTTATTATTGTTTTCATTTCGTGTATTGCTGGTGCTGTAACTACTATTGGAGGTGATGCGGGAGTTGATACCACTGTTGTGGATGCTGCAGGTGACGCGGGTGATGCAGGCGCCACTGCCGCGGTTGATGATGCGGCAGGTGCTGCTGTTGATTGACCACCAGCAATAACTGTCGCGACCATATTGGGATCTGAATAATCAGCTTTGCCAGGGGCACTATTTTTTATAAACCATTCTTTTTTACCTGATACAGAAGCTAAGTAGTCTTTTTTGGCATCTGCTGGGTTACAAGCAATATAAGCAACTACGCCATATTTTGTTTCAGATTTTGTTACCATATTACCTTGTATTTCCCATCGTTTTTCATTTTCATTATATATAATATATATTTGAAAAAGATCACCATCAATTCCCTGATAATAAGGAATAGTTTGCCCATGAAGTGGGGTTAGATGAAGACTATAATTTCCATTAGTACCTTTTGCAGCAGATGGAGCACCAGATATAGTTACATCGATAGTTTGTGTCGAAGGTTGTTCAGAACCAGATTTACCTAATCCAAGTTCTTGTCTATTTTCAAGAAGGGCAGCAGTGCTCATTATGTTATTTTTGTTAATATTATACTAAAATTATATGTATATATATGAAGAATATTATATTTAAATGTTTTTAAATTTTTTAAGTATAAAATATTATCAAACAAAGATAAAAATTTATAGTAATATTCAGGATTAATGAACAAATGAAACCTTCTTATGACGACTATGATGATGCTTCCTAGTTTTACCAATATCAGGATGATAAGATTTATGGGATTTACGGTTCTTTTTAGATGTAGATGAGGAACCACCACCCAAATCGTATTCACCCGAATCGTCTCCAGGATTAGGGTTTAGTCTCGCGCCCGTCCTCACCCCCTGGATATCTTGACTAGATGGATTTATTTCGATAGCAAGTTGACTTTTATTATTAAAAAGTTGTTCATTTAATTTATCAATTATATCTACAAAACTATAGTTGGGTGTTTTTTTGCTTAATTCATCGATAATATACCCAATGTTATCTAATGATAAGTTAGGTAATGCCCGATCTAATTTGACCATATTCATATTTTTATCCGTTTGACCGTTCATACATCTAAAAAATAATAACGCAAAAAAAAGGTTCAATGAACCAGTTTTCATAGTATTAAATGTTTCAATAGATATGCCAGTTAAGTCGGGACGTGCGTCTAATATACCAATAGCGGTAGTAATTCTTTCTACTGCTTTATCATTACCAGTATTAAATTCTCCAAAATTAGTTTGAACGTATTTAGGATATTCACTAAACTCTAATGGTAGTTTTAAAGTAGCGGAAGACGCATCAGAAGTTTTACTAGTAAGCAGTTGATAAAATTTAGTGTATGTATTAGTAGCATCTTCATTCGCTGGCAGAGTCACAGTCACATCTCCCGCTTGAGTAGCACTTGGCGTTTTATTTCTTTTTTGAGTTATCTCTTGTTTATCTTTGTCAAATGCAGTTTTTGCTGGTTCCAAAAAATCATTATCAAATTTTGCCCAGGCGGAATCAGAGTTAGTTGTAGATGAATCCGATAATTTTTCAAATTCAGATTTTACTTTACTATATTGGTTAAAAATTTTTTGTATTAGGTCATCAACAGACGAAAGGTCATCATTTGAAAATTGATTCATTATACTAACGCTACTAACCACGGGTTCAACAGCTAATTCATTTTGTTTTAAATCAACATCACTTTGTTTTAAAGGAAGAACTCTTTCCATTTTATTATATAAATATTATACTAAAATTATATGTATATATATGAAGAATAATATATCTAAAATATTTAATCATCAAAGTATAAAATAAGTTAAAATTATAGTAATATTATTATGAATTATATTACTATAATTGTATAGATTGTATAGATTGTATTATAATACAAAATTATTCCTAAATGTATAAATATTCTTGTAGATAAAATTAAGTATAATTAGGTATTATTGTGGTCGTGAGGCAGTCATATCAAATACTGTGTCTTGTGGTGCGGCTTTTCTCTTTTTTTTGTCAGCCTCAGTTGGGATCTCCAAAAGGTCTCTTTGGGTGTCGCTTAAAAACTCTTCATATTCTTGCATAAATGTTTTAACTTCAGCATCATAGTCTAAATACTTATATACAGGATCACGTTTAAATTTTTGATAGTCTGTATCATATGCTTTATATTCGGCATCAACTGAGCTAGCAATCGAACTGACTACAGGCTTGGGAGCACCTGATGAAGAAACAGTAGAAGCGGCAGCAGCAGAAGCAGAAGCAGCGGCAGCGGCAGCGGCCTTATTTTTGGCAGCCTTCTTTTTGGCAGCAGCATCATCATCATCATCATCATCATCATCATCATCATCATCTCCTTCCTCATCTTCTTCCTCCTCTTCATCACCACCACCTTCCTCACCACCACCGCCATCACCGCCACCGCCATCACCACCGCCATCACCATCACCATCTTTTTCTTTTTTCCCGATACCATTTAGCGCCGACTGCGTAAAAGAATCAGCGCACGTAGAAAGCAGTGTAGCCAAGTCAAGGTCAATACGGACGGTTTGTCCATCACACGATATCACTACATTATTCCCCGAAATACACGTTCCAAGTTGATTGTCAATATTGCTACCATCTCTTGATTTCAAAAGATGACTCAGATCAAAAGCACCCTTTGATACAGCACCGTGTGATGCTTCTAACAATTCTTTTCTTCTAGTATGAGCCAATGTGTCGGCATCAGCTGCTTTTTTTTCAGCTGCATCTTTCGCTTTCTTAGCATCCTCAGCTGCTTTCTTGGCTGCTTTATCGGCCGTATTAATATGCTCTTGCATTGCCGCCTCAGCCCTTTCAGGTTCAGCAGTAGAAGCCGAAAATAATCTTTTATCATCTTCAGCTTTTGATTTATATTTTATTTTTGCTGCTTTTAGAGCAGACATCAAGGCATTCAAGTATTGAGCATCATATAGACCATTTTTTTTTACAATATCTATTAATCGTTTTATATAATCACTAATCGGGTCTGCAAAAGTGGCAGTGCCGCCGTTGTTCTCTATTTCTTCTTCTTCTTCTTCTTCTTCTTCTTCTTCCTCACCACCTTCCTCACCGCCACCACCATCACCATCACCACCAGGAGCAGCAGCAGCAGTAGCACCCTCAGCACCCTCACCAGTAATAGTACCACCCGACTGTCCACTGGTAAAATTTTCTTCACCGGGGGTGACGTTTCCAGGAAGTGTGTTTAGTAATGTAATATTAAATTCGCCAGCCTCACCATTGTGAGCAAATGCCTGAAAAACCATAATCATTGCTCTGGTAGGATTACTACGAGCAAAATCGGTAAAAAACCAATATATTAATTCAGGAACAACGGGATCATACACACTTTGAAATAAAGCAATCGAATCCTCACCGGATATCTTTTCAGTTAATAACCCTTGAATAAAAATATTGCTTTTATAAACATTGTATTGATTTACCCTCGTATTAAACACACCTGAACTATAAAACTCGCGATCTACATTCATAACCTTTTGTTTAAAAAGATTCTGTCGGTTTACATCAGTCGGGCTAACCATTTTTCCACACAGTTTGCTAAGACCATATTGTTGTATATATGTCTGAATACTTTTAGTTATAGTTCCTTCATCCGCCATACCCAATGACTGTAAGTGGGCACTGAACTCTTTCATAGTCTCTGGTCGGTCATCTTCTTCAATCTTTCGTAAAGTCATATATGAAGCAGTGTTAAATTGTAAGGCGCCGATTGACTCCACGGTAAATTCCGTCGAAACTGGTATGAGAGTATTAGCGAAGCTTTTAAAAGCCTGACTAACTATAGCTGGATTATAACCATTATGTAAACGCTTAATTTCACTTTTACAGTCATACAATATAGTATACGTCTTTTTGTCTTTATCTTCCTGATATGGCAAAAAGGCGAATCCTCTAAGGTTAAGCAAACTTATTAAATTTAAAGGTTCTCTTTCCTTTTCATTAACTACTGTTTGAATTTTTCCTTCCAAACTGCGCCAGTAGTCAACAATATTGGACGCTGCCTCATATTTTATCTTATTATCATAAGTATATTTTCCAGATTTAAAAAAACATATAACGGCTTTTACGAGTTTACCATCCAGAATAAATTGGACACAGTCTCCTACTTGGACATCTATTTTTCCTTCGGTCAAAGATTGTTCAATATATTTTTGAGTATTTTGATAATTCGAATCTATAAAATTTCTTTGATCCTCGGCATTCAGTTGAAATAAGGAATCATTCTTTATTAATTCAGACGCCGATCTATTCCCTTCACTAGTAGCGCTACTAGAACTACTTTCGCTACTACTACCACTACCCCTACTTCCAGATGAACCCATAAGTGATGCTGATCTTTCTTCTTCGACCGAACTCTCGAATTCATTAACTTGGGGGTTTGCCGCAATGTGTTTATCCAAATTTTCCGGCGTTAAGTTACTCTTGCATAATGGTTTAACTATTTTAGGTATTGTTATTGTAACAACCATATTTTGCGGAGAGTCATTAAAATCGGTAATTTGCATAGGAATGATTCTAGAAATTTTTTTAAACATATCATTGCTACTAGTATCATTTTCGTCACCGATAGCACCACCGACCTGGTCGCTTTTAACATAAAGAAGATCGGTTGACACTCCTTTATCTTTATAATCAGGAGCAATACTTCTCATATTATTAAATATACGCTTAAACGATAAATCCTTTGAATTAGATATTTTATTCGTAGACATATACACGAGAGACAAAAAGTTAAAAAATGTCTGATTGTTATAAAATTTTTTAAACAAATTATTTGAAATTTTTTGATTTTCGGAATCTCCGACAGTCATATCTTGAATCGCGCATTTTGCGCTCCTAACAGAATCCGGTATTATTGTGTAAAAAAATATGAAAATAAGCTGAACTAATGTAATATCGATTATGCCACCATTACTTGTAATTGCGCATTTCTTTAAGAAGTCGTTTATAATTTTATCATTACCCTCAAATTTTTCGGTAATTACTTTATCCCCAAGAGGTATTAGAGTGTTAAAGTCTAAAATTCCTTTTATATTTTGCCGTATGTCAGCAAGGATTGCGTCGTCTGTAATATTACCAACATTTCCATCACCATTTCTTACTTTAAAAATAATATTTATTGCTTCTTTTGGAATAGTATCAGCTACTAGTCTTATATTTTTAAATGTTAAAACAATATTAGCATTATCAGAAAAAGTGATAAATTTTGAGATGACATTATTGCCATTCGCATTAGCTTCTATTAAGTCGTGTATTGGTCCACTTTCAGCTTTAAGTATATTCTCAATATTAAATACAAAAGACCATTTGCTTGTTCCCAATGTAGTTGGATCAGGTTCACCAATAGCTTTAAAATCATTTGTTAATAGATCAGTATTAGGTGAATTAGGAATACTTTTAATAGCTGCTTCCGTGTAGGGGATCGGAACAGACTCCTGATTTCCACCTTCATCTGACGTAATAGCGACTATATTCACAGCTGTTTCCACTTCATTATTAGAGGATATAATTTCGCACATTATTACACTACCCTTTTCATAAGATATATATTTTTTTGGACATACAAGAGAAACATTAATAATACTATCACAATATATTTTGTCAATGGCGGCACCCGCTCCACCACCCGGAAGTGGCGGAACGGCAATATGTATGGGCACTTTAACTTTAATAGTATAATACCCTCCCCCCTCCGGCAATATATCTACTGATGATGCATCGACGGGGGCGCCACCGGATTGTCCTAGTAACATCGCATCCGAATTATGTTTTATTTCTTTGTGACGTTGTCGTTGATGTTGTTCCTGATTTAGTTTTCTTCTTCGTTTTGGAGTTATTGTCATTACCAATATTTATATAATATTTATATAATATTTATATAATATATTTAAATAATGTATCACAATTAATTATAAAATTATAATATGTCGCTTTTATCTTAATATCGAAAAATATTAATATAAAATATATTTTAGTATCATAATATATTAATAGTAATCTAAGTGTAGTATAATAAACAATAATGTCACAACAAGCGCAAGGACAGACAACAACAACGACCTGTAACACATCGCCTATAAATATAGATATGAATACAAGTGTTCCAAGTTGTAACATATTATGTTCTTATAAATATGATTATAACGATAGCAAATGCGTCGTATCTATTAACAGTCTAGGATATTTAGAAATTAAATATGATTTAAAAAGGGACGGAACGGAAGCACAATCATCTCTAAATAGAGATAACTATAATATAGCAGATATACGAATATATCAGCCATCTATACATACATACGATGGTAAACAAACCGACGTAGAGTTGATAATACATCATGTAGGCGCGAGCAACGGGCAAACGAGACCCAAAGAATTATATGTATCTATCCCCTTTATAGCATCGGATTCGCCGCTGGTTTCGACGAATAATGGTGGCATAATATTAGAAAATATCATTTTACAGTATGCTAAACAAACGCCATCCCCTGGCGACAATGTTCATCATTTGAACATCGACAACTTTAATATGAATAATTTTATTCCTAATGCGCCGTATTATTTTTATACCGGGACGCCATATGATACCACAGATTGTAGCATCACCAATATAAACTATTTAGTATTTGATACAATACGTGGCGGACAAACAATCGGCTCATCTGCTTTAGCCAAGTTAAAGACATTAGTGCCATCTAATGGGCCATTATATCCAATTGCTAAAAATACCGTATACCTAAGCTCTAATAATCCGAACTACAGTGGTGGAAATACCGGCGATGATAAAATATACATAGATTGTCAACCTACCGGCGAAGATGGAAAGTCGCTATATAAATTAAAAGGAGTAGACGATCTGAATAATCAAGCAGAAATCAATAATGGTCTAAAAACAATATTGAAATTATTTAGTTCTCCAACTTCTCAATTTATAATAGCCGTTTTTCTGGGGATTGTAGTAATAAAATTTGGTAAAAAGGTTTTTTCTAGATGAACGAAGAACTAATAATAAAAAATATTATTTTGTATTTATGAGGAATGAAGATAATACAAAATAATATACGACTATTACGACTATAAGATGGTATGCTGCAGTATTCGGGCGTATAAAAATTAAACACCAGAAGCGCTATGTAAGTTATCCATAATAGGAAGGAAAGATTTAGGAGCCATAGCGGGACCTGGTTGTAAAGGCGCCATTTGCTGAACGACTTCTTCTTCGAGTGTAACAGGGAACTGGTTAAAGGCAGATAAATATTGCGACTTTACATTTTCAGTCGGAAGAAATTTAGTCATTGCGAGCGATCCGGTAGAAATACTAGAGCGTTTAAACAAAAGATAAATGGCGAATACACCAACTACAATGACTATGGGGTTGAGATTAATGGCCAATACAGCAAAAAGTGCTATGATTACTACATACCCAAACGTAGAGTCTATCATAGAGGCAAGAGGTTGAGGTGTCGGCACATTAAAAACAATATAAACGACAAAAATAATCAATAAAAATAACTGACTACTCATTAAATTAGTTGTATTCTGAGTTTTTTTAAACATTTCCGTATATCATAATATTATATTTTTTTTATTTTTTATTTTTTATTTTACTTACCGATGGCATTATTTTTATGGGCGAATTAAATAATATCCAAAATTGAAAATACCTAAATAAAAAAATAGATATACAAACTACTTCCAAATAAAGAGAAATAATATCCATAGTATTTTAGAACAAAAGATGACAGATGCCGGATCTTCAACCAAAGAAGACTACTCTACATATCTAGGCGATAAAGGATATTCGATATTTAAAGAATGTTTATCCGTCGATGAGCAACATTATATAAGAAGCGAGCTTACAATGAAGCCATATATCCCTAAATCCCCAATACAGCCTACACCGTTTACGATATATCTAGAGTCGCCTCTTAAATTATATGTTCCGCGATATTTCGGAATTGAGACATATGGTTCGCCTGATCGAAATCTAATACAACCAGGAAATACTATCTCACTGGCATTTGCCGGCGAGCTTAGGCCATACCAAGATGCAATAGTGGACAAGTATATAAAACACGTCGGGGTGTGCGGTGGTGGGTTGCTAGACGTCGACCCAGGCAAAGGCAAGACGGTGATGGCGCTAAATATAGTAGCGAAGTTAAAAAAGTGCACATTGGTCATTGTTCACAAGTCGTTTCTGCTAAATCAGTGGATAGAGCGCATTGAGCAGTTTCTGCCAGGT
>Ga0209597_1000020_pt1 | contig 96313 bp, 91 predicted proteins | sample M_140625_MF_Meta_FD_187316 | JGI IMG/M metagenome (GOLD analysis project Ga0209597, IMG submission 187316) | Freshwater microbial communities from Lake Montjoie, Canada to study carbon cycling - M_140625_MF_MetaG (SPAdes) (version 2) | ecosystem: Environmental > Aquatic > Freshwater > Lake... | reverse complement strand
TTGTAATACAGCTATTTTAGGTAATGTAGGAATAGGAACAACAGATACAACAACTTTTAAATTAAATGTTACTAACGGTAATGTAAATTTAGCTAGTAATGTTTTAATTGGTGGTTTTATAAATCAAAACAGTTCAACACAATCTAATATATTCTTAGGACCTGTAGGAATAGGAGGAACGAACTTTACATCAAATTTATATGTTGCTGGTAATTGTAATACAGCTATTTTAGGTAATGTAGGAATAGGAACAACAGATACAACAACTTTTAAATTAAATGTTACTAACGGTAATGTAAATTTAGCTAGTAATGTTTTAATTGGTGGTTTTATAAATCAATACAGTTCAATACAATCTAATATATTCTTAGGACCTGTAGGAATAGGAGGAACGAACTTTACATCAAATTTATATGTTGCTGGAAATTGTAATACAGCTATTATAGGAAATGTAGGAATAGGAACGACAGATACAACAAATTATAAATTAAATGTTTATGGTAATGTTGGTATAAATTCAACTGGTGTTATTATTATCAATAATACATCTACTGTTTCAATTCCAACAAGTGGAACAAATGGATCAACTGGTGATAAAATTATATTAAATCCTGGATCAGCTCAAGTATATCCATATTCTATGGGTATAGAAAATGGTTATTTATGGTATTCAACACCGGGAACAGCAGGACATAAATTTTATACAGGAGGAACAACACGTTTATTAATAGATACTTCAGGTAATGTAGGAATAGGACCAACAACAATGGGCAGTATATCTTTATATATTACAGGCCAATTAGCAACAACTGATGAAATAACAGCATTTTATTCTGATATTAGATTAAAACATATAACATCAAATATTAATAATCCTCTCAATATTATTAATAATCTTAATGGATTTTATTATGTTCCAAATGACTTGGCAAAATCTTTTGGATATAGTAATACTAAACAAGAAATTGGATTAAGTGCACAGGATGTTCAAAAAGTTATACCTGAAATAGTTAAAATAGCCCCATTTGATATGAAAACAAATGAGAAAAAAGAAATAATATCAAAATCAGGAGAAGATTATTTGACAATAAATTATGAAAGAATAGTTCCTATATTAGTAGAAGCAATAAAAGAATTACATAAAGAAATTATTGATATGAAAGAAATGATTAAAAAATAAATGAATATAAAAAATACTCATATAATAATAAATAAAAAAACAAATGAAGACGATAATTAAACGTGATAATACCCCATCATTATTTGATATTAATAAAATTGATAAAGCATTGATAATTGCGTTTAAAAATACGAATGTAAATATTGAAGAATCTGATATGAATAAATTATTGGATTATATTAATAAAGAACTTGAAAAGAAAAATACTGATAATTATAAAATTGAAGAAATTCAGGATTTGGTTGAAAATACATTAATGATTTTTAAGTATTATGATACAGCCAAGCATTATATTAATTATCGTAATGATAAAACTAAACATCGTAATAATTCGAGTTATTTGTCTAAAATTCCTGATGATATTATTACACCATGGGGAATGCTTGGATATATTACTTATAAAAGAACTTATGCGAGAAGATTACATGAGGATGATGATAAAGATGAGACAACAGAAGAATTTAGAGATACAATTTTAAGAATTTTAGATGGTTGTCAAAGTCAGTTGCATGTTAATTTTACGAACAATGAATTAAAACAGGCTTATAAATATCTTATGAGTTTGAAATGTTCTGTTGCTGGACGTTTCTTATGGCAATTGGGAACATCAAATATTTCTAAATTGGGTATTATGAGTTTGCAAAATTGTGCTTTTGTTAAGATTGATGAACCAATTAGGCCTTTTCTTTGGATTTTCGATGTACTAATGTTAGGCACTGGAGTTGGTTTTAATATTCAACGAGAAAACGTAAATAAATTACCCCCACTTCTTGATAATGAAATTGTAATTACTCGATTGGATACTAAAGATGCCGATTTTATTGTTCCAGATAGTCGTGAAGGTTGGGGATCATTATTTGAGAAGATTTTTGAGGCATATTTTTATAAAGGAAAATCTTTTAGTTATTCGACTATTTTAATTAGAAGCGCAGGAACTAAAATTAAAGGTTTCGGGGGTATTGCATCAGGTCCCGAAGATTTAGTCAAAGGAATTAAAAATATTCAAGAAATTTTAAATAAACGCAGAGGAACTAAATTGACAGGCGTTGATTGTTTAGATATTGTTAATATTATTGCATCGATTGTAATTGCTGGGAATGTTAGAAGATGTTTGCCAAAAGGTGCAAAAGTTCATACAAAAAATGGATTAATAAATATCGAAGATATTATTGTAGGCGATGAGGTATTAACAACTCATGGATATAAAAGAGTTGAAAATAAGTTCATTCAGGGAACACAAAAAGTAGTATCAGTAGTAACAAACAAAGGTAATTTCATTTGCACTAGAAATCACAGAATGGCAATTTTAGATAATAAAAATTATTATAGTTGGGTAGAGGCAGAAAATTTAAAAATCAATAATAGATTAATATTAACAAAAACGGCAATTGAAGGAACTGAGAATATTGCATTACCTTCAATTGAATTTACATCAAGAAAAGATCGTTTAACTGTGCCAAAATTAACCCAAAAATTAGCATGGTTTTTTGGATTTTTAATAACAGGTGCTAATTTTGTAAATAAACAAACTCTAAAGATTTCAACAAGAAATTATCAACAATTAAAAAAGATTTCTAAGATCATTAAAGAATTTGGAGATAATATTGTATTGATAACAACAACTGATAAAGCTAATAATAATTATACAATTGATATTTCATCACCAAATTTTAACAATTATATTAATAATTATATTAAATCAAATACAATTAGTTATTTTATTAATGAAACAACATTAAACAATAGAATTGCATATATTGCAGGTGTTGTTGATGGTATGAATAAGAAATTCGAAAATGGGATAGTAACGATCGAGACATTACCAGAAGATTATAATAATGATTTAAATAATTTGTTATATTCCACTGGAATGGAATGTAGAAAAAATAAAACAAGTTTAATAATAGCCGATAATCAATCATTAGAAATTTTGAATAATAATATTACTTTAGATTCAACAATTAAAATAAACCAAGATGTTAAGACACATAATATTAAAATTAATCAGGTTGATTGCACCACAACAGAAGTAATAGAAATGAGAACTTTAGATAATGTCGAAACATATGATATAGAGGTTGATGAAGTTCATGAATTTTTCTGTAATGGATATTTAACACACAATTCAGCATTGATTTGTTTGGGAGATTATGATGATATCGAATATCTAAATGCAAAACGATGGGATTTGGGAAATATTCCAAATTGGCGTTGTATGAGTAATAATTCGGTTGTTTGCAGTGATATCAAAAATCTTCCTGAGGATTTCTGGGAAGGTTATAAAGGAAATGGCGAACCATATGGATTAATCAATTTGGAATTATCACAACAAATTGGAAGAATTAAAGATGGTTCTAAATATCCAGATCCTGATGTAGAGGGTTATAATCCATGTGCCGAACAGTCATTAGCAAATTATGAAACTTGTTGTTTATCAGAAATCTTTTTATGCAACATTGAAAATTATGAAGAATTAAAAGAAATAGCATCAATTCTATATAGAATTTGCAAACATTCATTATTATTGAAGTGTCATCAAGAAGAAACCGAAAAGATAGTACATAAAAATATGAGAATGGGAATTGGTATTACTGGTTATTTGCAAAGTTCAGCAGAGCAGAAATCATGGTTATCTGATTTATATGAATATTTACGAGAATATGATGTTAATTATTCTAAAAAAATCGGTGTTGGAACTTCGGTAAAATTGACAACAGTAAAACCATCAGGAACATTATCATTATTATCAGGTGTTTGTTCTGGAGCACATCCAGGTATTTATCAATATTTTATTAGAAGAATTAGAATTGGTTCATCAAATACTCAATTAATTAATTTGGCGAAAAAAAATAATTTCAAAATTGAATATCAACTTAATTTCGATGGCACTGAAGATAAAAATACACAGATTATTGAATTTCCTTGCAGATATCCAGATGGTACAGTATTAGCCAAAGATATGACAGCAGTGGATCAATTAAATGTGATTAAAGATTTACAGACAAATTGGAGTGACAATTCAGTATCAGTAACTATTTATTATAGATTAAATGAATTGGAAGAAATTAAAGAATGGTTAATAAAGAATTATAGAACAAATATTAAAACATGTAGTTTTTTATTACATAACGAACATGGATTTAAACAAGCACCATTTGAAGAAATAACAAAAGATACATATGAAGAAATGATTAAAAAAGTGATACCAATTACATCAGGAAATATTAATAGTCAAACTGATAACGAATTAACATCTGATTGTGCCGGTAGTGCTTGTCCTGTTAGATAATCAAAAAAAATAAAATATATTATAATAATAAAATGAAATCACAGGCATTAATAGTAGAAATATTAGGTACTTTTATTTTCTTATCGATAATATTAAGTGCAGTTGCGGAAAGTTCATATGGACCTATAGCAATAGCTGTGGGTTTATTGGCGGCCATATATTTTGGAGGTAAGATATCGGGAGGTCATTTTAATCCAGCTGTAAGTATAATGATGCTTTTCAAGGGTAATATATCATTATCTACAGCTATAGGTTATATAATAGCTCAAATAACAGGAGGATTACTTGCCTTATTGGTAAATTCTTATTTAATACTATAAATAAATATTTGTTTTATTTTTTTTGTAAAATGATAAAAAACGGATCATTTTACTTAACCATAATTATTACATACTGAAAAGATGTCTGCTACTGCGACAAAGAACTGTAATTTCTCTTGCACTTGCAACCGTGATGAATGCGCTTTCAAGCATTATATCGAGAACAAGGACGATCGAGCACTCTTCAAAGAGTTGTATGACGATAAGTTTGATAGGAAAACACACAACGAAACAGACCCGGAGGGAGTAAGGAATATGCCATGTTTCTTCGGGGCTCTTTGCAGTCGTGATGAGTGTAACTTCAAACATTACTGTAATAGCGGTTTCCGGGTTGAGATGAATAAGGAATGGCGAAAGATTGCACGCAAGGAGAATCGCGATCGGGTATTTGCTGAACTGAAGGCCAAATACAAGATTAGCGATGATGATATGGAGAAGCTGGCGAAGTTGTGAGAAAAAACAAAAAAAATGCTGAAAACTTAGTTTTTTGGCATTTTTGTTATTTTGAAAAAAATTGATTTAATATTTATGATAAATAAATAATTATAAATGACAGATTTACATAATAAAAGCCTTGAAGAATTGATAGAATTTTGCAAAGAAAAAGAAATCAATTATTTGACAAAAGCTAAAAAGCCAATGGCTAAAAAGACTATATTGAGTAATTTAAAAAAACTAGGGTTTTTAGTTGATATCAATGATGAAGACGATGATTTAAATACAGAAACGACAGATATAGATTTAATAATCAAAAGAACTCATAATTATTTATATAAAAGTGCTGGTATCGTTGGTTCAAAAGCTCAAAACGATATTATGAGAGTATTAATATTAAAAATATTCAATATCTTATTATCAAAAAATAATCCATATTTATTATCGGTATTAGATGATGCTAATATTAATGATAAATGTTTGATAAAACAAGCAAAGATAGATAAATATAAATCTTATATATATGATATTTCAGTTTTCTTAAAAGACCATTCAAATATACAAAACGATTGGAATAATTTCATTAAAGAGTTTATGTCACGGTTATTTGATAATATTTATATTCCAGAAGATGCTAATTTTAATACTCCAAATGATTATGATATAACTAGATTAATTAAAATCATTTCTAATTTCAAAATTACAGATGATTTCATTAATGATTTCTTTATGAAAAACGGCGATATTCATGAAAGTTTCCTTAAATATCAGGGTAAGGTCAATTCGAAGGAATTGGGCCAATTCTTTACACCTAGAATTATTATCAAGTCGTTATTAAATGAATGTGGATTTAAGGAAATTATTTTAAATAAGGAGGGTTCAAATTTCAGTTTATGTGATTTGTGTTTAGGAACGGGTGGTTTATTGTGTTATACTTATAATTATTGTAAAGATAAAATCAATCCTTCTAAAATATATGGTTGTGAAATTGAAAAAGACACAATTAAATTTGGAAATACTTCATTGATGTTGGCGACAAATCAATATAATCCCAATATCATAAGATGTAATGCATTAATAGAAAACCCTTTCTTATTCAATAAGGAAGAAGATAAATTTGATATCATTATTATTAATCCACCATTTGGAACGAAGAATAAATACAAAGATTTGAATAAATTATTTGACAATTATAAAAATAGAATATCTCCAAATAGTGAAATTGAATTCAAGGATATATATCCAATCAATTCAAATATAGGAATAGTATTATTTATTCAATTAATTATTTATTCATTAAAAAAAGATGGTGTAGCATGTGTTATTTTGCCGGATGGCGAATTAATGACATCAACAAATAATTTAACAATTAGAAAATTTATATTAGACAATTGTCAAATATTAAAAATCGTAACTATTAAAGGTGGTTTATTTACAAATACAGGAATTAAGACGAAGGCATTATTTATAAAAAAATGTAATAACGATAATTATAATCAGGAAATAGAATTTATAGAATTAAATGAAACTGTAAAAAATTTAGGAAATAAAAAACTAAATGACAAACTTCAATTTAGTTTTGAAGAAAACAAAAAAGAAATTACTTATATTAATCCCAATATTGAAATTAAAACTTTAGGTGAAGTCTGTAAAATTATTGATGGTCCTAAAAAACGAAGTAAAGACGCAAAAACAGAGGGATTATATCCATTATATTATTGTTCTATATTGGGTAATTTATATTTAGATACGTATGATTACAGTGATGAAGGAATTATAATAAATAAAACAAATGGAAGTGGAAAAGCAATGGTTTATTATGGCTCAAATAAATATAATGTAGGAGAAACAACCATTCATTTTAAATCAAATATTGATGAAATTAAAACAAAATATATTTATTATACATTATTAATAAATAAGGAAGTATTAGAACAATATTATAAAGGTTCAAATCAAAAATCAATAATTGATGAAGATTTATTATCAATTAAAATTTCAATTCCAGTTTTAGAAGTTCAATCTCAAATAGTTGAATATTTAGATATGATATATGAAAAAATTGTTAAACTCAATAATGAAAAAATAGAAAATATTAAGAAATTGAATAAACAGTATCTTAATATGACTATTAAATATGATACGCAAATCGAATTTAAAAAACTTGGTGATATTTGCGAAATTATTGATGGTCCTAAAAAACGAAGTAAAGACGCAAAAACAGAGGGATTATATCCATTATATTATTGTTCTATATTGGGTAATTTATATTTAGATACATATGATTACAGTAATGAAGGAATTATAATAAATAAAACAAATGGAAGTGGAAAAGCAATGGTTTATTATGGCTCAAATAAATATAATGTAGGAGAAACAACCATTCATTTTAAATCAAATATTGATAAAATTAAAACAAAATATATTTATTATACATTATTAATAAATAAGGAAGTATTAGAACAATATTATAAAGGTTCAAATCAAAAATCAATAATTGATGAAGATTTATTATCAATTAAAATCCCAATTCCAACAATTGAAAAACAAAAAGAACTAATTGAATATTTAGAATTTAATGATAATCTAATTAAAACTTTAGAACAAGAAATTGAAATTAATAAAAATAAGGCAGAGTTATTATTCAAGGAAATAATATATAGTCCTTAATTGAACCACCATAATAATTCCAGAATATATGATTTGGTATTTTTGGGTCTTTGTTATGAAGAAATTCAATAATTTGATTATTATCTTCTTTATCTATGTCATCATCTTCTATAAAATCAATTTTATATCTTTTAATAGCTTCTATACATTCATCGCGACTATAATAAGGACTTGAATTATTTTTATAGGTATCATTAAAATCAAAGTTAGAATAAGATTTAAATAATTCTAATGGTAGATTTAAAGCCTCGTTTTCTTTTAAAGAAATGTATTCTAAATATGAATTATAATCATGAATATTATTATTAATTAGATGAGTTATTATTTTTTGTAAATTCCATTTTTCAGAGGAAGGTTCGATATCCCATTTAATAATATTGGCGATTATTTTATATTCGGCTAGTTCTTCAGGGTTAGAGGAAGTAATTGTTGTTTTATTTTTTTGTTTAGATTTTTTGTTATTATAAATCTTGATGTTTTTAATATCTAACCCAATATCATAAATTAGATATTGTAATATTTCTTTAATTTTTGAAAATTTAATATAAATGTCATCATTATCAGATGTATTATAAATAGGAATAATAATGTCATTAATTTTTAATTTGTTTTTGCCATTATCATCTAATTTATCAGGTCTTATTCCACGGCCTATAGATTGAATAATATCTTTATTAGACAATTTAGGATCACCGAAAGAAAGGAAATCAATTTTATAATTATCATAGCCCATATTATACATATTAACAATATAGGCGATGGCATCATTGGGTTCTTTGTGGAAATCTTGAAAATTCAATAAATATTTATAATCATCATGTAACTTTTCATTAACTTCTTTATTTATTTTTTCATCACTAATTAAAAGATATGGTTTAATATTGGTTTGACTATTAATGAATTTATCATAGTGAGAATTGAATGCGAATTTAGCATTTTTACAAGTATTATGAAAATTCAAGCCAATTTTTTTATTTAATATTTGAAAAGTGTTTAAAATAGTATTAGTATAATAATAATACTTCTTTTTTCCATCATCGTCTTCTCCTTCTTCGTTTTCAATCTCATCAAATTCCATAATATGAGGTTGTATTGGTGCGAGCCATTTATCTTTAATTAAATTTCTTACAGAAATAGGCGAATACAATTCACCGAAGATATTAATATTAGCTTTAACAATATTTTTATTTGGTGAAGCGGATGTAAATAACCTATAAACAATTCGTTTATTGTCATTAAGATAGAATTGTTTATAATAACAATTGGAATTATTAACCCAATTTTCTATAGTATAATGGGCTTCATCGAACCAGATAATAATATTATCAATATCATATTTGACAATAAAATCATCATAAATAGATTGATATGATTGGATACAACAACTAATAATATTATATGATGATTTATTAAAACTTTTAATTTTTTTGTTATAATAAATATTAAATTTCTTTTTAAAGATTTTTAAATATTTCGTTTCAATATTTTGGGAAGAAATATTAATTCTGGGTGTAAAAATTATAATAGTATAATAAGGATGAATATTTTTAAGAATAATATTATTTAAGGTATAATAAATAATGGTAGATTTACCTGCACCAGTTGCCAATTCTAAATAAAATTTATAAGTTTTAATTAATGCTTCGATGGCATATTTATCAATAATAATAATTTGATAATCTCTCAATATTATTATTTTATTTTCTTTTTTGTCATTGTCATTGTCATTGTCATTATCATTAATATTATTTTCATTATTGATAGTATCGATTTCATCTTTTGATAATTTTCGGGTATTAATGCCAATATCTTTGAAGACATGAATAAATATAAAATCGAGTAATTCAATACCTTGATTAGATTTAATAAATTCAGTTCCTCCGCCATCATTGATTAATAATTGTTTAATTTCGATAAATTTAGAGATATCATTGATATTGAATTCTATTTTTTCTTGAATGATTTGATTATTATCTAAATTACGTAATCTTGAAATAATTTTATCATATTCTTTGAATGAATAAATATAAGTATCAGTTTCGAAACATTCATATAATGCGATATAGACGGATTTATGAGAATGTTGTTCGCTGATAATTCTATTTTTAGGGTTTTCAGTATAACCATATTTAAATTTGTTTTCAGAGTTCCAATCTTTATTTTCCTGAATATACAAATATTTCATATATATTTGGAACCTTAAATTATTTTAATCAATTTTTTAACATTTAAATATATTTTTGTTTAAAAATTAAAGTAAAAAAATAAAAAACTGAATATTATACTTAACTAAAATTATTACATACTGAAAAGGATGTCAGCTGCGGCAAAGAACTGTAATTTCTCCTGCACTTGCAATCGTGATGAATGCGCTTTCAAGCATTATATCGAGAACAAGGATGATCGAGCACTCTTCAAAGAGTTGTATGACGGCAAATTTGACAGGAAAACGCACAATGAAACAGACCCGGAGGGAGTGAGGAATGCGCCATGTTTCTTTGGGGGACTTTGCAGTCGTGATGAGTGTAACTTCAAACATTACTGTAATTACAACTTTCGGGTTGAGATGAATAAGGAATGGCGAAAGATTGCACGCAAGGAGAATCGCGATCGGGTATTGGCTGAACTGAAGGCCAAATACAAGATTAGCGAGGAGGATATGGAGAAGCTGGCGAAGTTGTGAGAAAAACAAAAAAAATGCTGAAAACTTAGTTTTTTGGCATTTTTGTTATTTTTGAAAATAAAAATTGATTTATAAATATTATAAATAAAAATAATATGGAAATCAAGCAAATAAAAGGATTAACCCGTAATACGATTGATAAATATTATACAAAAGATATTATTGTTGAATTATGTTTAAGTTTTGTTAAGAAATATATAGAAATAAATAAAGATGATTTGATTATAGAACCAAGTGCTGGTAATGGTTCTTTTATTGAAGGTATTAAATCAATAACGAATAATTTTATATTTTATGATTTAGAACCAGATGATAATAATGAAATAATAAAACAAGATTATTTATTATATGATTATGAAAACATTAAAAAAACTTTTAATAAAATTCATATAATAGGAAATCCACCATTTGGACGGCAATCTTCATTAGCAATTAAATTTATAAAAAAATCTTGTGAATTTTGCGATAGCATTTCATTTATATTGCCAAAAAGTTTTAAAAAGGATAGTTTGAAAAAATCATTTCCATTAAATTTTCATCTTATATTTGAAATTGATTTGCCCGATAAATCATTTTTAGTGGATGGTAAAGAACACAATGTGCCATGTATATTTCAAATTTGGGATAAAAAACAAACGAATAGAATTATAAATGAAAAATTGGAACCATTAAATTTTATATTTGTTAAAAAAACAGAAAACCCTGATATTTCATTTCGTCGAGTTGGTGTTAATGCAGGAACATTAGACATAAAAATAGATGAAAAAATATTCAATCCCATTATTTTATTAAATTTACAAATGGAAAATCAATAACAGATAATATAAATAAATTATCAACAATTACTTATGAATTTAATAATACAGTTGGACCTAAATCTATATCAAAACAAGAAATAATATTTAAATTTAATCAATTTTTATTTAAAGACAACTCCAAAAACCCTTAAATATTTTTTTGTATTAATTTAATTTTTATTAAATAAAAACTGAATATCCAACTTATTTATAATTGTTACATACTGAAAAGAATGTCCACCATTATTATGCGATTTTGCATGATGCACAACTGCAGCCGCGCCGAATGCAAGGATAAACACGTTATCACCGATGACACCGACCACGAGCGAATTAAGAATTTGTTTGAAACGATGTATGACGATGAAAACAACGCTGAAACAGATATTGAATATCGTGGAGGTCGTTGTTATTATGGTTTTCTGTGTTGTCGCGAGGAGTGTTTTAACACGCATTTATGCAACTACGAACTCAGGGTTGAATTGAATAAGGAATGGAAAAAAATCAACAAGGCCGAATTAAAAAAACCGACTTGTTGTCAACCCTGAAACGATATGAAACCGAGAAGGAAAAAGAAACGAAAACGGAAACGAAAAAAAATGCTGAAAACTTTAATTTTTTGGCATTTTGATAATAAAAATAAAAAATGATTTTTGTTATTTAAAAACAAAAGACAATATAAAAATAAAATGAAGATTTACACGAAAACAGGAGATCAAGGGGTTACATCATTATTTAATTGTTCTAAAATATCTAAATCATCAGATTTAATAGATTTGATTGGTGATTTGGATGAATTGAATAGTTTTATAGGATTAATAACAAATCCTGAATTATTACCTGAAATTCAAGTATGGATATTTGATATGAATACAATAATTGCAAATCCAACACATAATTATTTATTTGATAATGATAATACAGTATTAACAACATTGGAGACAGAAATTGATAGAATTACTGAATTATTGCCAAAATTAACGAATTTTATATTGCCATCAGGTAATATTCATATTGCTAGAGCGGTTTGTAGAAGATGTGAGCGTAAATTGGTTGGTTTAATGGATAAATACCAACATATCCCGCAACAATGTGTAAAATTTTTAAATAGATTGAGTGATTATTTATTTACTTTAGCCAGATACGATAATACAGATAATGAAATCATTTATAGAAAGAGTTCAATATTGAAAAAAATAGAAATTTAAGCCAATAATTCGATTTGTTCTTTTTCGGTTAATTTTGTTTTTCCTGTATAGACATATGCCAATTTTTCTTTAATAAGAATAGATGAAAAGCTATCAATATCATCAGGTTTAGAATAGATATCAGCAAGAACTCTTCCATATTTATCAAAATCATAACATTTAATATAAACTTGATAACAGTTACTATTTAATTCATGTTTAATTAATTTCTTATCAATATTATCAATTGTTTTTCCAGTAATTAAATTATAAATTCGTTTCTTTGCATCCATACCTAATTTTTTGTTTTCTTCGCATTTGCTCCTAGTTTCGCAAGTGTCAACATTATTCAATCTAACAATAATTTTAAAATATTCATCCTTAAATTTAATAATAGTTTTGATTGTATCACCATCAGTAATATCAATAACTCGTGACATAGAATTCAACCCATTAAAACTAAAATAGCTGGTATTATCATCATTATAATTTTCCATATTTATTATTATTATCTATAATAACTTTTAAATCCTTCCATATTTCTAAATGTCGCCGGAGGAGCTGGAGGAGCTGGAGGAGCTGGAGGAGCTGGAGCAGCTTCAACAGGAGGAGCAGGAGGAGTTATAGGAGCTGGAGGAGCTGGAGGAGCTTCAATAGGAGTAATAGGATTTAATAGATAATTATTAGAATTAGAAATTGGGGTAGTAGGAATAAAAATAGGATCTTGAGAATTATTATTATATTTTTGAAAATTGTTTCTAATTCTAACATTACCGGGCATTAATTCGCCTTCATCGGTATAAGTAGCGGATCTAACAAAAGGTTTATTATTATTTTTGACTTTAATGATAAAATTAATATATTCTGCAATTAATTTATCTTCATTTTCAGGATTTTTATTTATTAAATCTTGAGTATAATCGAAAGTTTTAATTAAAAAAGATGTTTCCATATTCTATAAAATATATTTATATTTTTATTAATATGCATATTTTGACATATTGACTAAAAATTTGGCACTATCATTATAAGTAGGTTGAGTTTCTAATTGTGCTTGTTTATTTTTTAAATCATCATAATCGCTGCCATATTTTTGAAAATTATTATAAATAGATATTTCGAGAGGACTTTTTAGCATGTTTCCTAATTGGTTATTAGCATCATTATAACCATTGCCGCCGCCATTATTATAATCATTAATTTTAACGACTAGATCGATATAATCGTTAATAATTTTTTCTTTATCTGCGGGTGTTTGGCCTATAAGATTGCGTGCATTTTTATATGCGTTGATTAATTCTGGTGTTGCCATTATCTAATATAATAACATTTTTTTTTGCAGTTCTGTTAAATATAATCCAGGATAGTAATTATGATTATTGGGCGATTGTAAATTTGGATTAACATTAGAAATATCAAAAATCAATAATTCATTACTTATTAGATAATTATATAATGCACTAGATACAAGATTAATTTCAACATCAGTTAAATGACTATCCCAAATAATAACATAACTCATAGCCCATTCACTATTTTGAGAAAAATCAGATGTTTTATTGGTATTAATGGTTAGTGTATTAGGTGTTTTTTTAATATTAAGATATTCTGGCGTAATATTTAATCCACAGCTCTCATTATTAATAAGAACATTATCAGGGGAATTGGTATTTTTAGCACAAGTTATAACCCAAGAATTAATGGGATTAGTAGAAGGAACATATTTAGCAAATTCATAATTATCATATTCGATAACTCCAATTTTATTTTTATAATGTCCATGATAAAATTGTGAATTATTGTCATAAGCTTGAAGAATTTTATTATTATAATCTTTATTGGTTGAAGTATATTTAGTAATAGAACAAATAGTAAAATTAGAATTTATAGAATTTTCAGGAAATTTGACATAACTATCAATACCGCCATAAAGATAATTATTAATATTATCAAATTTAATATTTTTCATATCGGTAATATTTCTTGCAGTATTGCCAATAAGATTTGGTAAAACGTTTAATTCTCTATTGTAAGCAGGGGGGAAATATACAGCCCATGGAGTTCTTACATTAAGAGGGGTAAAACCTTTATTAACAAATGGAGGAGGTTTATAAATTCTTTCAACACATGAAGGAAGATTACGAGGATAATTATTATATAACATGATATCATTATCAGCGGGATTTCTAAGATAAGCAGTCATAGCCGAATACATAAATTTTAAGATATTATCGGGTAATGCAATATTCCAAACAAATAAATGAGATAATCCCCAATCACTATTTAAAGCAGGATTAGAAGAATTATTTATATTTAATTTTCCGATAACTGCTTGAATATCAACATAATAATAAGTGCTTAAATTAACATCATTATTGCCGATATAAGTAATGCCTTTATTTTCGTTTTCTTTTGTGCTATCATAAGAAATGCAGGTAACAACCCATTGATCGTTTAAATTATTTTTGGCTATATAATTATTAGAAGTTGAAGAATTAGCAAATTGAACTATACCAGCGGTTTTATCATTATGACCTAAAGAAGAAATAATATTATTGGGATTTACAATATTAACGACAGTATTATTATTATTGCCATTGTATTTAGAAATAAGACAAATAGAATAACGGGTTAATTTGATAATATCTGGAAAATTAATATAACTATTTATATTACCATAAATATAAGGTATAATTTTACGATTAACAACATCTTCATTATATAAAACATTAGAAAAATTAGTATTATCAATATCATACATAGGATCATTAATAGCTCGTATTTTAGATACTTGATTTTTAGTTCTGCAAACGTCAAAAGCTCTAAAGCCAGTAATAAAATTATTATTATTAAAAATTGTATCCATTATTACTTTAATAATTAAACTATAGTTTTTTTTTATTTATTTCTTAACTATATTTGTGTCAAGATAATGAGGGAAATTATCGAAAACATTTACACAACTGTTATATATTTGATTATCAAAAGAACTTATAGTATCCTTATTTGCTTTAAAATCTATTCTATTATTATTTGCATAATTGCGTCTGCAAACTTCATACATTTTACAATCATCGGTTTTAGCATTAACACCATTATCTCCATCACATTTACACCATAAATAAGGTTGATCGCCTTTATTATCACTATTTATAGAAACATTAGTTTTATCTTCAGAAAATGAACTTAATTCTGGAATTGGCATTTTATTAACTAAATTGCAAATTGTAGCTTTAATATCAGTATTTGCAACAGTTTTTTGAGCTGCATCTAAAACAGTATTTGTTGCTACTTTTTGAATTGTTTCATTTCCACTTAACCCAGTTTCAAGTACTGCTATTCTATCTAAAATAGCTTTAGCAGTTATAGCAGTATCAGTACTAGAACCACTAGCAGAAGCACCACTAGCACCACTAGCACCACTAGCACCAGAAGCACCAAAAGCACCACTAGCACCACTAGCACCACTAGCACCACTAGCACCAGAAGCACCACCAGAAGCAGCTGCAGTTGCAAGATTTGCGACTAGTTTATTAGTTTCTTGTTGAATAAAATTAGATTTTACATTAAGAACTTTAACTTTATCATCTATAGTTAAAGCAGACATATCGAAAAGAATATTTTCACCGGTTGTTAAATAATTGACTAATGTGTCTGAAACTATTTTTAGGGCTGTATCACTTAAAACGGTATCCCATATAATAACATAACTCAATGCAAAATCAGAAACTTCATTAATAATATTTGAATTATCAATTTTATTTATTGATAATTTTAATCCACCTATACCACCTTTTTTAACTCCTGAAGGTGCTCCATTAATAAAAACATTTGTCGGTATTTCACCACCACTTGTAGCACAAGTAACGACCCAATCATTTATATTACCTGATATAGTTAAAGAATTATCAGTTTTATATTCATTATTATAATAAACAATGCCTCGTTTTCCTGATTGATGTCCATGAACCCAATCATTAGTCGGGATCGCGTCTTGTGCTGTTAAAATTCGTTTATTATTAGTTGTGCCGGTATATCTAGTAATAGAACAAATAGTGAAATTAGCAGGAATACTATTTTGACCCCATTCTATAGTAGTGTTAATAGTTCCTGAAATGGAATCTACATTATTAACAGCACCAAACCCAGCATCCTTATTTTTAAGTATTTGACCTGTAATAATAGCATTTCTATTATCTCTATTGAATAAATCTAATAATTTATTATCAGCTGAAACATTATTTGCAAAATATGCGCCCCATGGTTTAAAAGTTTCAATTAATGCTATAAAATCAACCATTGAAGACGATTGAGGCAATGGTGTTGCAGTACCACCTCCAGAAGCACCACTAGCACCACTAGCACCAGAAGCACCACTAGCACCAGAAGCAGCACCAGAAGCACCACTAGCACCAGAAGCAGCACCAGAAGCAGCACCAGAAGCACCAGAAGCACCAGAAGCACCAGAAGCACCAGAAGCACCAGAAGCACCAGAAGCACCAGAAGCACCACTAGCACCACTAGCATTAGAACCATAGGAACCTGCGGCTGCAACATAACCAGAAGCGCCAGCGGGCTCATTTGGATTATTATTTAATTGATCGTAGAAATCTTTAAGGAGTTTTCGATAATCAGTTGCAGGATTATAATTAGGATCTGTAGGATCTAATTCCGTAGTAAAAGTTTCAATCGTATTTGTAAAATATAATGCAAAAATTGTGATTAAAACTATGAGTATAAGTATTATAATAATAGAAAGTTTCATCATTTTCTATATATAAGAAATAAAAATTGATATTAGATTTTTAAATAATAAATATAATTAATGAAAATTCTATTTGTATTATTTATATTATTTTATGTTACATATACTTTAACATATTTATTATTTAATTATTTATCGAATTATTATAAACAGTTATATACATCGATAATATTATTTTTATTGATAATTACGATAATAGACAGTTATTCAATGGTTGATGAATTGAATATAATAAAAAAAGAGAATGATGAAAAGCATAAATTATTGAATTTTCTTTTAATCGAACAGAAAAAACTGCAAAAAGTAATAAATGCATTTAAAACAAAATCAAAATTTTATTAAATAAGAATGAAAAATATTTTAATAACCGGAGGATATGGTTTTATAGCTTCTAATTATTTAATTTATTTAGTCAAAAAATATGAAAATATAAATTTTTATAATTATGACAAATTATTATATTGTTCGAATAAAGCCAATGTTGAAGAAATTGAAAATAGAGAAAATTTTAAATCAACGGTAAATGAACTTCAAAATAAAGAATTTTTATTATCTTATTTGAATGAAAATAAAATCGATACAATAATTCATTTTGCGGCACAAACCCACGTTGAATATAGTTTCAATAATTCGTTAGACTATACAAATGATAATATTTATGGAACACATATATTATTAGAATGTTGTAGAATTTATGGTAAAATAGAAAAATTCATTCATATGAGCACAGACGAAGTTTATGGCGAATCGTTATTTGACGATACAGTTAAAAAGGATGAAAATAGTATATTATATCCAACTAATCCTTATGCAGCTACAAAAGCGGCGGCTGAGATGTTAGTTATTTCTTATTACAAATCTTTTAAATTACCGATAATAATAATAAGAAGCAATAATATTTATGGACCTAAACAATTTAACGACAAAGTAATACCAAAATTCATATCACAATTATTAAATAATAATAAAGTTACAATACAAGGAAGTGGAGATTGTATAAGGTCATTTTTGTATATTGATGATTTAGTTAAATGTTTGGAGTTAATTATGTTAAATGGAAAAATAGGGGAAATATATAATATAGGATTGGGAGAAGAGATTTCTATAATTGAATTGGCTAAAAAAATAATCAAAATGATTAAACAAACAGAAGATTATGGATCTTATATATCCTATATAAAAGATCGAGATTTTAACGACCGTAGATATTATATATCTGATGATAAAATAAGATTATTGGGATGGAATAGGAGAATAACATTGGACGAAGGATTAGAAAAAACAATTAAATGGTATATAATTAACAGATGAAGATTTTTTTGATATTTCCTATGCATTTATTTGAATACAATAAATATTTGGTTAATATGGATATAATTTATATAATAGAGGATTTCAATAATTATCAACATAAACAGAAGTTAATGTTGCATCGTGCATCAATGAAATATTATTACAATAAATTAAGCAATGATTATAAAAAGGTTATATATATAGATTATTCAAAAATAAATTATGATAAAATCTGTATAGGAAATGAAATATATTTATTTGATCCAATAGATAAACCTATAATAAAAAAACTAGCAAAATATAATATTAAAATAATAGATACACCGGCATTTATAGAAACTAGAGCAGATTTAGAAGAATATAGAAACAAATTTACCAATAAGAAGAATTATTATCATGATAGAAGTTTTTATAAATGGATGAGAAAGAAATTAAATTTGTTAATGGAAGGCGATAAACCTATTGGAGATAAATGGAGTTACGATAAAGAAAATCGAAACCCATTTGGAAAGGATTATAAAGAGGATAAAATAAAAACATATACGAACGAATATATAACAGAGGCAAGAGAATATATAAATAAAAATTTTAAAAATAATTTTGGAAATACAGACAATTTTTATTATCCAATAACACACGAAGAAACGCTAGACCATTTAAAGAGATTTATAATAAGACGTTTTGAGACATTTGGAAAATATCAGGATGCGATATCCAAAAAGGTAATATTTGGATCGCATTCAGTTTTATCGCCTATGTTAAATATTGGATTAATAACACCAATGACAATAATAACAGAAGTTATGAATTATTATAAAAAAAATAAAAATACATTGATATCAACGGAGGCATTTATAAGACAATTGATTGGATGGCGAAGTTATGTAAGATTTATATATATCTATCATGGCGAAGAAATGATGAAAATGAATAATTTAAATCACAATAAAAAGCTTCCTAAATCTTGGTATAGTGAAACCGGAAATATAACAATAATAAATGATATGATTTCAAAGGTTAAAGAATATGCATATTTACACCATATCGAACGATTAATGATAATGGGTAATTTAGGTTTATTATTACAAATAGACCCAAATGAAATATATAAATGGTTTATGACATGTTTTATAGATGCATATGAATGGGTAATGGTTCCTAATGTTTATGGAATGTCTCAATATTCCTTAAAATCAATAAGTATGATGACGAGGCCATATATATCATCATCTAATTATATAAAAAAGATGAGTGATTATAAAAATGAAAACTGGTTCAATATATGGGATGCATTATATTGGTATTTTTTATTAACCCATAGTGACCTATTAAATAAAATATATGCATTTAAAGCCCAAATCAATTTACTTAAAAAAATGGATCAAACTAAAAAAGAAAGTTATATAAAGCTATCACAAACAATTCTTTAAATACCTTTTTTTACCTTTTTTTAGTTATTGTAGATTTGGATTTAAGTATAAATTTAGGTTTAATTAAAGATCTAAGATAATATCTACTATCATCATTAGATGATAAGATACTTTCAGGATTTTGGATAACAATTATAGCAGGTATTATAGGTATTGTGCCATCTAATAAATAATAAGCTATTCTATTATTACCATCTACAACAAATATTTTTTCATTCTCATATTCAAATATAACAGGTGGTAGAGGTGTATGTGATATATTCTCTAAATAATACTGAATTGTGCTAGCTCTTACAAATCCTTGTTCTGTTATTATTGGCAATCCTTCTCTGGTTTCATGAGGTCTTGTATATACTTCATTAAAATAACACGTATCGCCAGTATCATTAAGTCTAACTTGAACCGAACTAAAATCAATATTTGATAAATAAACATATGTGTAAATAATTGCCAGTGTTTTAGGACAACTATTAACTAAATCGGGAATTCTAATTAAATTATGATAATTCTCGCTGTCTCCTAAATTTGTTAGACATATTTTATTATAAATATCATCAAAATAATTACCACTATGGAACTGATGACTAATGGCAGTATCATCAACAATTTTCAATTTTTCAATTAATTGTCTGTATAATTCTTCAATATTTATGTCTGATGCTTTTGAAGGATCTGTAATATACTGTTCTTGACTATTATCACAATACATAAATTTAAAATTTTTAGTGTAATTGTTACAATAAATAAATTTAAAACATTTAGAAACCCTAGCTATATCTGTCATTTATTTATATATTATAAAATTAAAATGAAATTTTTAATAATAATTCTACCACTTCTTATTGGATTTTTAATAGGATATTTAACAAAACCTGATAATTGGTATGAGAAATTAAAGAAACCCGAGTTAATGCCAAAAGGTTATATATTTTCTATAGCATGGTCTATATTATATTTGTTAATAGGTATATCATATTATTTGGCATTAAAAGACAAACCTTTAATTTATTGGATAATACCGATCATACATTTAATAATAAATTTTATATATACACCAATAATATTTAGATATCATAAATTATTGGAATCGGCTTTTATTGTATTATTAACATTCATAACATTAATAATTGTAATGATATTATTTTATAATTATAAGAAATATATATCAGTTTATTTATTGATACCATATTTAATATGGTTAATGTTTGCAAATTATTTAAGTTGGTCTGTGTATGCGTTAAATAAAAATTGATTTATTGATTAATATAAAAATTATGTTAGATTTAATATTATTTATATTAAATTTATTGTTATTGGCGATATTAGCACTAATACCTATAATAATATCAATATCAATACTATCAATGATAATATCAATTATATTATTTATAATTATAAATTTAGTTTCTCAAATAATAATATAATATATATATAAATTATGCGTAGTATAATTAAAACAGATAAATCATTTAACTCCTCTGATAAACGAATATCAATTAGCCCTGTTTTAACTTATATAAACAATGATATGAGGAAGTCGAACCCGTTAAAATTACGCATAAAAAGTAATAATCATGTAAATGAAAGCACAATAGATTATGAGAGTGATTTTGAATATTATTAAAAAATAAAAAATGATTTATTTTTATAAAATTAAAATAATTATAAAAAGAATGCATCGTAATTATAAGTCTGGGCGATTTACCAATAAGAATATTAAAAATGCTGTTGTAATTGCAACGACTAAAGATAAAACTGAAGATACTAAAGATAATATTAAAAATAATGATAAAAATAAAATGAAATCTTCAAATAAATATAATTATAAATTTTATGATTTATTTTAAAAAAAGTCTTGATGCTTTCTCGTTATTTAAAAGTATTTTGGCATCATTTTGTTTTATTCTTTGTATTCGTTCGTATTCTTCTTTTTCTTCTTGAATTTTTTTCAATTCAAAATATTTTTTTTCTTTTTCGGTTAAACCTTTATTAAATTTTTTATTTCTATATAGTTGATATTCTTCGACATTTTTAAAATTCTTAATATTAAATGTATCTTCATCTACTAATCGTGTGTTAGAATGTGCTAATTTATAATCAGAAAAAATTAGATTATTTTTGCCGCTTTTTTCTACACTACTGCTATAATCATCTGGTTTTTTACCTCCTATTTCTGTATAATTCATAGTCTTGGCTAGAACAATTGGTTCTGGATCTTTATATTTAATTATTTGACTTTTAGGGGGTGCAGTAGTATGTTTAACAAAAATTGAATTAAACGATTGATTATTAAATTTACTTTTTTGAAAAAGGTTTGATGAAATTTCGCTCAAATCTTCTCTGGTATTAGAACTTTCAGTCATGATATCACCATAACCAAAATCATTTTCTTCATCACTCATACGACACATTTCAAATTTTTTATTAAATTTTTCATTAAAACTATCTCCAGATATTTCAGGTGGTGGTGTAGTATCTTCATTAGAATAAAATTCTTTAGCTTGTTTTTTTAATTCTAAATAAGATTTATTTTCAGCTCTTGCTTTATATTCTTCAGCTAATGATTTAAAACTATCAGTAACAAAATTAAAAATAATTCTATTTCCTCCTTCTTTATCAGGATGTGTTAATAATGCAGTAGTTTTATAAGCTATTTTCAATTCTTCCCAGGTAAAATTTCTAGGAACTTCTAAAACTTCATAATGATCTAATAAACTTAAATTAATTTTAGAAAAGTCATAATCTTTATTTTGTTTTACAACGGCTTTATAATATTGTTGATATGTATATTGCCTTGTTGAATTATTTCCCATTATTAATTTATAATACAAAATATAATGTTATATTATAACTCAACAAAATAAATATTGTCTGCAATTCGGGCAAGATGTATTATTTTTATGTTTGATAAATTTGTAATAGCATAAATGATGGAATGTATGATTGCATTTTGTTACATGAAGATCTTTATTATTAATATGATCTAAGCATATACTGCATTCATTTGTAATTGTTTTATGTGTTTTATTAGTATAATTATAATAAGCAGCATGAATTTTGAAATAAATAATATCATATAAATATGGAAATGCCAATTCTTTATAAAAATTAATTTCACTTGTCAAATCTATCATTAGATTACAATTTTTAATTGCTTTATAAATACTGCTATTAGAATGAGTAGTAATAATAGATATACAATTATTAATATCATACATATCAATGATATCACATGCTTTTTTATGAGCTTCTTTTTCTATTTTACGTTTAACAGTTAAATATTTTTGACATTTCGAATCTCTAATTCTATAGACGATATAATTGATTTCATTAATTTTGCATCCTTTAATTTTAACAGCAGCCATTTTTTTAATTAAAATTTATAAGATAACAAAAAATTATCATTTTTTTATCATTAACAGAGGATTATGGGGATCCCCTGATAGTATTGATTGTTTAATAAAACCATTCGTTTCTGCTATTTTAATCATAGCTAAGTTTTCATATTTAGTCATTAAAGAAATATATTTAGTATTTTCAGGACATTTGGAAATAGAATATTTAAATAATTTTGATCCTAATCCGGAACCCTGATATTTTTTATCAATATAAATTTCTTGAATATAAAATGTATCTATTTTTATGTCATCATCTAATTTAAATTTCTTCTTAAAATCAATAATAACAAATCCAGCCAAATTATTATGAATGAATATGCCGAACATTACATTCTTTAAAATGAAATCTTCAACATAAACAACATCTTCTTTATTATCTTCCTTAAATCGTATATATAAATTAGTTGCATCTATCTGATCTTCTGGTATTAACATACGAATTATTGTATTATCGTCAATAATTTCTTTACTGTTTTCTAACATTTCTTTAAGTCTCTCTTGTTCTGTAGATAGACTTAAAGAAATATTGATTTGAGTATTTTTATTAAAATTGGCAGTGATATCATTAATAGTATCGTTAGTTATAGCATCAGTAATTATTTCATAATATTGAGTTATATCTGTTGCACCATATTTAGATATAAACCTTTGGGAAGCAATATTTAAATTTTGAATTTTGGATAATAATTTTTTCCAATGTGAAATATTAGTTTTATTAACATTAATATTAGTAATAACACAATAAAAAGTAGTCTCAGACATTTATTTAAATAATATTCAAATAACAAAAATCATTTTTTTTGTCATTTTTTGTTGAATTTTTACTCACAACCACTTCCTGCAATTCGGGCAGGATTTGCCGTTATGCTTCATCCACTTCATATGGCACGCCTTATGAAATTTATGATTACATTGAGTAGTATATAACGACTTATAATCGATCACATCCAAACAAATGCTGCATTCATATGTTTCATCGCTGATACGATAATATGAATTCTTAATTTTAGTATAAACAACTTCGTAAATATATGGATATATCATTTGCCTATAAAACTTTTTTTCATTTGACATATCAATAGTTTTGACTTTGAATTTGCCAACCAATTCATAAATATTGCCTTTGACATGATTAACAATAATAGTTTTACAATAATCAACATCATAAGTTGCGACAAGTTGTTGAGTTTTGAATTCTGCTTCATTTTTGATAATTATGTCGATATTCTGTTCTGTATCGCTTTTATGAAATCTTTCAATACGCTTAACAATCTTTAGAATATCGGCACTTTTGCAATCCTTGATACGAGTAGAAGTCATATAGATCAAAAGAAATTAATCTTATGATTATTTTTATAAAAAAACGAAATCATTTTTTATAAAATTTACAATTAAATTTAAGCTAATCCAATATAATGGGAAAAGGTCGATTTAACACCGAAAAAATAATGAATAATTGTTGCTAATCCTAACATACCTATAAAAATAACGGTAAGTGATATGAAATATTGACTTACGGTTCTTTGATAATTAACTTTAGCATTAACCCACATATAATAATGTAATATAAGAACGGCAATAAAAGTTACAACATAATCAAAAATAGCTAAATTGAAAATTCTGTATTTTCGTAAATTCACCATATATTTATATAAATATAAATATTAAACAATTAAACAAAATGACATATAAATTATATGATATTTTGGAAGTAAGCAGGGATGCATCACAAGACGATATAAAAAAAAGTTATAAAAAATTAGCTTTTCAATATCATCCGGATAAAAATAAAGATAATAAAGAAGCCGAAATAAAATTCAAAGAAATATCGAACGCATATTCGATATTATCAGATCCAGAAACAAAACAGCGATATGATCACTTAGGAGATGAGAATTTTAATAATGATTCGAATGGAAATCAAGGAGATGCTGCTAATATGGATGAAATATTTAGCCAATTGTTCGGTTCGAGAAGAAGTGGTTTTAATCCATTTGGAGATTTTGGCGATTTTGGAGGAGGTCATAACCGATGCAACAATATAGTTAAACAATATAATATAACATTGGATGATATTTATAATGGTATAACAAAAACAATAAAAATATCATTAAAAAAATATTGCACCAAATGTTTTACAACTTGCAATGGTTGCAAAGGTTCAGGAATGATACAACAAATAATGCAAGTTGGACCAATGACACAAATATTTAACATGACATGCAATAAATGTGGTGGAGCCAAAATTATGAATAAAAATAATAAAGATTGTAAGGAATGTAAGGGATATGGAACATTCGAGGTAGAACAAACCGCTGTTTTAAATATGCCAAAAGGTTTTGATAGTAATCATACAATATTCGAGGGATTTGGCGAACAACCACAAATAGCAGGACAAAAACCAGGCAATTTAATATTCGAATTTAGATTAATCCCACATTCATTATTTACACGTCAAGGTAATGATTTATATTATAAACATACATTAACATTAACAGAAAGTATAATAGGTAAAATGATAACGATAGAATATTTTGGCGAACAAATTAAAATAAATACAAATCAATTTGGGGTTATTAATCCATCAAAACAATATATATTAAAAAATAGGGGATTACCTATTTACAATACACAAAAAAAAGGAAATATGGTAATAGAATTTAATATTATATATCCACAATTAAACACAGCAGAATTAGAAAATTTAACAACTGTATTAAATAAGGCATTTTCATATTAGGAGGTTGTTGGAAAAACTAGTTTGTCTCGATTATTTTTATAGAAATCTGTTAAGAAATCATCACCATTATAATAAAGTTTATTGACATCCGCAGAATTATAAAATTTGTCACACATACAATATTTATTAACAGTTTCTATGCTGTTTGTATTTCCGTCATAAGCTTTAATTTTAAATGTATTGGGAACATTACCTGGAGGGCAAGAACAATCAATTGAAACATTATGATTGGTGGAATTATCATATTTAATTTTATAAAGTTTGGTTTGATCGTATAATGCATACATACTATAAAGTCCGCCACTGCTATTGAGATTAATCTTGCATCTATTGATTTTAGAAATGCTTCTATTAATAGAATGCCAATAGAATATATATATAATTAGAAAAATAATAAGAATAAACGATAAGTTAAGAAGCAATTCAAAACCAGTAAAACCTTTAGTAAGAACATTATTAATAGCCGTTATCATATTTAATAATTTAAATTATTTTTTTTATTGCTCTACCGAAATATATGTAGGTAATGCATTAAGATTACATTTAACTTTATTTTTAATATCATTGAAATTATTTTTAGCTAAATCTATAAAATTCATGTCGGGTGTGGTAATATCGCTATTAGTAGAAATACAAATATCGATATCGTTATTAACGTTGCGTCTTTCAGATTCTTTATTGTTGTTTTGCATATTTTCAATTAATGTTGCAAATTTATTCATATTTAAATGAGGATTAAAAATTTTAATAACATCATAGAAATTATCCTTAAAAAAACTTAAATAATTGATATATTTATTTCCAAAATTTTCTGTTTTAGATACACCGATAATAATAAAAAATCTATCAAAAACTTTAAAAACGCCTTTTTCTCTTAATTGTGGAATTGGCGGAATAGCCAATAATAATTCTCTTATAGGTAAAAATAAGGTAAATAATCCAGTTGGTGGAATAACAATAATAATAATTAAATAAATACCATACATTAATGCAAAAAAGATGCTAATTAAAAAGAATAAAACTTTGGTCCAATCCGGAAAAGTACTCGTAAAAAATACGAAAATTCGTCTAAAAACATCTACAATAAAACCTGGCCTACCTCCAAAAATTGCATAATAACATGGATATATAATAAATAACGATATAACACCCAAAGTTGTTAAAATAACATAAACATTAAAAAAAACTATCATAAAATCTAAAATATCCATTTTTATTGTGTTATACTTGTTTTAAGATAAGATTTTATAGCATTGGTATAACACTTATTATATGGATTAAAAGAATTGTCTATATCTGTCATTATTTCACTAGTATAACCAGAATTATAAGGTTTGAAATTTTGATTTAATTTGATACACATGTCGGTATCTTCTTCAATTTGTTGTATAGAAGATTTTACATTATCATTTTCTTTATATTCATTATATTTTTTGATATCTTCTTTATCATTAGTATTATATTCTGCTGTATTTACATCATTTATATTATTATTTTTATCAATTTCATATAAATGTTTAATGTCTTCTCCAATAATATTATTTATGGTATTTGAGATATGATAATAAAAATAGCTTCCAACATCTGAAACCGTTGGATAAAATAAATAATTCATAGTATTTGTAAATATTTGCGGACTAATAAGACGATTACAAAGTCTTAATAATAATTGTAATGTACCTAGATCTGTTAAAACTTTAAAAGGAGGTATTAATAATAATAATAGAGGTTTAAGAGGTATAATAAAAATGAATGGAATAATAGGAATTGGAAAAACGATAATAAAAGGAACAAATAAAATAATAATCATCCAAAGAACAAAAATCCAGAATAACAAAACAAGAAGTATCCAAATAAGTATTTCACAAATTTTGACAACAATCCAACAGAAATAATAAATAGCATAAGAAACACCTGTAATATTTGTGAATGGGTTCATATCAATTGCGCCAGTAACTCCGGAAAAAAACCAGATAATATGCGCTACATAAAAACAAACAACTATGGCAACACTAATAATAAAAACCTGATGTAAAAACACAACAGAAGATGTTAAAGGATCAGGGCCCATAATCGATACTTATATTATAATATTCATAAAAATTTTGGATAATAAGTTTGGGAATTTCTCTAAAATCGATTAAAGTTTTATTTAAATTGAATGCGTCAATTATATTATTTTTGGTGAGATAATTATGTCTGTCTTCTTCATTCATCAAAGCTATTTTTTCAGCTATATTTTTTCTCATACCATTTTGAATTTTAGAGATATTATCGCTTTTATCGCCCATAATAATTTTATAAATCAATTCAACATTAGGATTATATTTAATTTTCAATGACAGATCCATTAATTGCATATTATAAATCTTTACATTAATTGAATACATTTGCAAATAGTCATTATCATTTGTAATAATAATAATATTATTGGGATGATTGAGAATGGTTAATTTATATTGAATTAGATATGCAATATCATCGGCTTCAAGATTATCAAATTTGCAATTTTTATAATTATTAGTATTGATATAATCTTCAAACAGATTGAAAATATCGCTGTTAAAATTGTCTTTTTTAATTCTTGATTGTTTATATTTAATATAAATATCATTTCTCCAGATATTTAATCTAGGACAATCAATACAGAATATTATATTATCACGGATAGTTTTAAATTTTTTAATTAATTTTTTTACGTCTGCTTCAAAATGTTTGAAGAATGCAATAATAAATTCTTTATTAGTCATAATATTTTGATGGTCTATTATTTCGTTTTCTTGTCTTTTATACCAGCTGATAGTAGCGAAATACCGATAAAATATATAATAACTATTATCTATAATGACAACTGGAAACTTTGCGTTAAAACTAATAACGTTCATTTTATGAATATTATAATTATAAAAATAAATCATTTTTTTAAATTTAAAAAAAATGATATAGTATTTATATAAATCTTGTTTAAAAAACATGAATGAAAAACAATTAGATGCTTTAGAAACAGTCAAACGCGGGGAACATTTATTTTTAACAGGTTCTGCTGGTACTGGTAAATCATTTACTATAAATAAAATAGTTGATTATTTTGAACACAATAAAATTAATTATGGTTTAACTGCATTAACCGGATGTGCGGCAAGTTTAATTAACGGTCAAACATTACATTCATATTTATGTTTAGGTATAAATAAAAACTTGAACGATATTTATAATGATATTAAAAAATATAATCCAAAATTTAAAGCATTAAAAAAACTAGATGCATTAATTATTGATGAAATTTCGATGATGAATAATGAATTATTTGAATTAATAAACGAATTATTTAAATTGATAAAATCAAATGATTTATTATTTGGAGGAGTTCAATTAATATTAGTAGGTGATTTTCACCAATTACCACCAATTAAATATAATTATTGTTTTACATCGGCTATATGGGAAGAATTAAAAATTAATATGGTAATATTGACAGAATTAATAAGACAAAAAGATGATATGATTTTACAGGAAATATTAGAGGAGATGAGAACCGGTAAATTAAGTGATGATAAATATAAAATACTAGAGAGTTTAAACAATACAAAATTTAAAAATGGGATAAAGCCGACAAAATTATTTCCGGTTAATGTAAATGTAGATATAATAAATAATAAGGAATTTGACAAATTGGTAAAATTGAATAATAATCAAATAAAATTATATGAAGCCCGTTCAAAATATAAAACAGATACCATTGAAAATTATAATATTCATTTGACTTTAAATGCGCAAATAATGGTAATAAGGAATATATCAGTAGAAAATCATTTAGTAAATGGCACAAGAGGTATAGTAGTTGGTTTATTAGAAAACACCGTAATAATCAAAGATATGAATTCGGTAATTCATCATATTAATTATTACACAGACATTAATAAAAATGGCAAAGGAAACGAAATTAGCTTTATGCCGCTAAAATTAGCATATGCGATATCTATCCATAAATCGCAAGGGTCTTCAATTGATTGTTTAGAAATCGATTTAGGCGAAGATATATTTGTATCGGGTCAAACCTATACTGCGTTATCTCGGGCAACAAATATTAATAATATTAAAATTATAAATTTAGACAAAAGTTCTTTTTTCGTAAATAAAAAAATAATAGAGTTTTATAAAAAATAAATATTTGATATATATAGAAACATAAATAAAAGATATGGATTTTGCCCATGAACAATTATTTGGTAGATATCGCGGCGGATATGCTAACGCTGAATTAGAGGATAATTTTGATGATAATATGAATGGAGAAGATAAATTTGAAGATTTTTTTAGAGGTGGTATAAAAGATGAAGAAAAAAGTTCATATACTGTAAAAACAGTAAGTGACGGATCTTTTGAAGGTGGTCGTTATATTTCAGCAACTCCCGGTGGTGCTGCTAGAAAAGCTGCTACTGCTATATTCAGACATATCGATACTGAATCAGGTGTTAGAGCTCAATCTAAATCAGCCAAACGTGCCAAGATCCCTATTAATGCAGTTTTAGCCAAGATTTATACCAAAAAAAATCCAATTAAAGATATAACTTTTGTTATTTTACGCATAGATCGTAATGATTTACGAAAATATTTTGCTTATACTGCTGTAAGAGAAAAGATTGCCCCGAAAGAAATTAAAAAAAATGATGAAAACGGCAATCCAATTGTTATTACTTCAAAGGTAACTGTAAAACCAACTGAATTACCTGAAGAATACAAGGCCGAAAATAAGCAATTCCAAAAAGTAAAAGCTGCCAAGGCTCGAGCTATTAAGGATAAGGAAGAAGGCAAGAAACCGGCGCGCAAGCCTCGTGCCGCTACCAAAGCTAAAGGCGAAGCCAAAGCCAAGAAGCCAGCTGCTGCTAAGAAAGCAGCTAAAGGTAAAGGCGTGCCATCTTTAGCTGATATAGTCAAGGCTTTAACTATATCAAGCCCTGTTGCCCCTGCTAAGAAGCCAGCTAAAACACCCCGCGGTGCTAAGAAGCCAGCAGCACCCAAGGCTAAGAAGGCTCCCAAGGGTAAAAAGACAGGTGGCGACGGTTATTGCAGCTTCTTTTAACCCATAGATGATTTTGAAAAGTTCTTAATATCATAATCATCATCAAAGAAATATATAGCAATTAGTTTTTTTCGATGAATTCTTAATTTATCAGCAATTTCCATAATTTTTGATTCATCATTTCTATTTTTGAACCATTCATTAAATAGATCATTATAAATAGTAACACTTTCATGTAAGAGAGGATAATTATTAGTTTTTGTAGTTGCTAACATTTGAGCCTCTTCAGCCAATCCAATAATATGTTGGAAATGTTTTGTAATACAATCTCTACAACGTTTATTTTTATTTGTTAAATGTTCTTCTAATAAAATAGATTGTTTAACAATTTGTTGCATATTATAACGAGGATCGCTAACCGGATCTAATGCACCACAACTTTTAACATCACATTTATGACTACTGCTGCTATTATTATGACTTTTATTTGTAATAGAATTATTTTTATAAATCATATTTACATTATGGTATAGTAATAAATATATAATTAAATAAATAAGCAATAAACATATAACAAATAATACAATATGCATATCTAATTTAAGAATATGTAATTATTTAAATTTAAAGATTAAATTATATAATCCTTATATAATGTATCCTGAAAATCACGGGAAGAAACAAATAAATTGATGAAAGAAATAAAAGAACCGAAAATGCTATTTTATTGAAGTTGATAAGAAATGCAGCTAAATTAGCAGATGAAGATAAAAATTTAAATTTATATGATTTGAGTATTATAACTACATTAAATGTGAAAACTATTATTAATGGTTTCAAAAAAATAAATTACAATAAATTTGAAATTAAACCTGAAAAGAAATCAATAAACAAATATGTAATAGGAGGTATTATAATAATTATAATGTTGCCAATGTTGTTTCAGATGGGTTATATGTAGCCCAATAATTTTTATTTTCAACCATTCTCGTTGATCGATTAATTTTATACATTACATAAAATAATAATATTATAAATGGTATAACCGCGAATATAACAACATTTAATAACATATCTGGATATAATAAATATAATGTTAATCCAAACATAAAAATTATAATACTAAAAACAATTAATATAATCATATAATAATAATCATTTGCAGATTTTTTCAATAATTCGCTTGCATTTTGATAATTTTTAATTTTATTATTATTTAATAACATTTCACGATTTTTCATACCATTACTATTATTTATATATTTAGTCATATCATTTAATGTATTTTTTGTTATACTTTGTGTTGATAATAAAACCATAATATATGATGCATATTTATATAAAACTGTTTTATAGCTAGATAGATCAACCTTTGTAGTTATTGTACCAATACCGCCTGATGCAACGCTATTACCATATTTAAATCTACATGTTTCAAAATTTTCAGTTATTTTTAGACTATTATTATAAAGTATAAACAATACTATAATAATAATTGTTATAAATGCATAAATAATAATTTTAGTATTATTATCAATAGTTCTTATAATAAATATTATAATTACTATTACTATTATAATTATACAAATTATCATAAGTATTTTATAATAGTTATTCATAGTATTATAAATATCCAAATCGTTATTATATTTATTTATAGCATCATTTAAAGTATCTAATGATATATTATAATCTTTTGTAGTTTGGTTTAATATTTGACTAGTATCGCTAATATTTTTTATAACATTATTATAATATGATGAAGTATTAATATTAGAGTCAATAATCTTTTGTAAATTTGAACTTAATACTCTAATACAAGTATTTGTATCATTTATATAATCAGTTGCTAATTTAGCAGAAAAAACATTATCACTCCTAGTAATTATACCAGTAACGGCGGCAATTGTTTTTGATGTATAATCGTTTTCGACTAAAAACTTTCTACCACCAACATTAGCATAATCATATTTAATTCTATTTTTTTGTATTTGAAATATATTATATTGTATTAATATATTATAAACAATTGCATTATAATAATACATTTTATATTTTAATGTTGATAACATAATGCTAGGTGTAGTATTTATAATAATATTAAATTGTTCCAAATATAATCCAATACGTTGATAACTATATTTTTTTAAATTTGCATCAGTATTTAAAGAAGTTTCTATTAGGGTATATGCACTACTTAAATTTGTACTATTAATATTACCAACACCACTAAATATATTTAGTGGTTGGTTTGTAGTAGAAGTATTATAAATACTTGCATCTATTATACCACCAGCAAATATGCTAGGATTAGCACCATCTGGAGTTATTTTATTTACGTTAGTAGCATATATTCCCATAAATAGTGTTAAATTAAATAATTTATCACCATTTGTTAAATTATGATAAGATGGAACAGAATATACACCTATATCATCTTTAGATTGATTATATATATCAATATCCATATTTAAATCAGTATTGTCTAAGCGTGATGATGATGCTTTATAATATATCTTATTACCATAGTCAGTATGTTGTATGTTACTATTAAGTTGTAAATTTGTAATATCAAATAAACTATTAATATTTACAGTATTAGTAGTTTTATCAATCGATGTTGCATTAGAAGTATAAGTAGTAAATGTAAATTTTACATTTTCTAAAAAATTATTAAAATCTGTTATATTATTATTTAAAGTTCGTGTAAAATGATAATAATATAATCTATAAACAACTGCGTATAATTTGCTAATAACAATCATATCATATATAAAATTATTCATATCATTATTATCAGTTTCGGCAGCTGATGCGCCACTGAAACTGGTGGAAAGATCAGCACTATATTTTGGTAATACATATGTATTAACTCCACCAGTTGGTGCATTTGCACTCAATGGACTTTCATTAGTACATAATGATGCAAATGTATGACCTGTACGGTCAAAATAATTATATCTATTTGAAGCAGCAACATTAGCTTTATCTGTAAGAGCAGATAATGCTAATACTGAATCGTCATTATCTGAAGCTCCTCCAGTTGCTGTTATACCTGTTTCTGTATCAATAGAATTAGTATCTTTAAGTATATTCAATGATTCTTTAATAAGTTTATTTATAATCGATTCGTCATTTAAATAAATATCAGTTTTACCAATAAAACTATCAAATCCTTCAATTACATCATTACTATTAGCATTACCATTAGCATCCACATAAATTAATATACAGCCGTTATTTCCATCGTTATTAATTAGTAATTTAGAGAAATAGCAGCATTCGCCACCATTGCCACCGCAACCATAGCCTAAATTTCGTGTTTCTTTAAAGGTTGCGGCATTGCCACCGGCACCAAAAATTAGGTCATTGCTGAACCATTCTATTTTTTTTCCTTCGCCTCCTTTGTCATTCATTCCGGGAGATAATATGCCACCACCGCCACCACAATAAGTACCTATGGCGCCAGCATTACCATTGAATGAAGGATCGATAACGGCTTTACCATTAATTTTATTTATACCACTACCACCACCGCAACCACCATCTAAATTAGAATTTTTATTATATAAACCACATCCACCAAATCCACCACCTTTACATTTGATAGTATTAAGAGAATTATCGGTATTTCTGCAATTTAGATTAGTATCAGTAGCAGAAATATAATTATATATTTCGCCAGTTTTGTCAAAATAATACATTTCACAATTTTCGAAACTAATATTAAAATTACTATTAGAAGTATCAAAATTATAAGCAATAATTTTAATATTATAAAACTTATTTGAATCTAATTGAACTACTTTGACATCATTAATATTAATACCATCAACAAGAGCTGAAGAATTAGTAAAAACATATTTATCAATCCAAATCATAGTTTTTATTTTAGAATTAATATTAACTTTAATAAATCCACTATCATTTGGTATAACATAACCATCCCAAATATAAGTAGTATTATTATTAAAAATTGTAGCAGGAATATTAATATTATTAACAACAAAAGATTGAACTATACCACCAGAAGTTATACCTAAAGATGAATAATCATCATAAGTAAAAGAAATATTATCTAATTTAGGAGTTGTATTATTATAAACCTTAAGATTAAGACCATATTTAAATAGATTGCTTATATTATCTAAATCACATTTGCCACCAGTTCCAATTTCAAATGAATATGATTTACTTTTATCGAAGGTATAATTATTATTGATATAAGCAGCGCCGGCACCACCACCACCGCCGAAATAATAGCCACCAGCACCACCACCACCAATCATAAATAATTGACATGTTAGATTTTGAGTTGGTGAGAATGAATATTTCTGTTTATTATCATTATGTAATAAACAAAAATAACCATTATTTTTAGTTTTGGTCCATTTAACTATAGTTCCATCTTCTTTTCTAATTATATGTTCTTCCATATCTCTCTAATTTATAATTAGATTAGATTATTTATTTTTTTAATTGGGCCATAATAACTTTAAGTTCATTAGGGTTTTTCTTTAATCTCGCCCATTCTTGTGTAGTTTGTTGAAATAAAATTTTATTGGGTGTTTTAGTAGTATCTTCTTTTTTAAGTTTATCAAGATAATATTTAACAAATACATTATAATCTGTTTTTTTCTTATCGTTAGTATCTACAACAATTTCTTCTTTTTTTGTTTCGATGTTTTCTTCTACTGGTATAATTTCGGGTTCAGGTTCTTTTGGATTTTCATTAATGATATTTGCGGGTTCAATGATAGTATCAGTGATAATAGGTTGTTCGTGTGTGACAATAGAAATAATAGTTTTTCTAATCCATACTTTTCTATTATTTTTATATTGGACTATCCAAATTTTACCATCATATCCCTGTAATTCGTGATTAATTTCAAAACCTTCGGCGGACAATCCAAATCTTTTTGGTGATTGTTCTTTACCTGTATAAGTTTCAGTGGAAATATTGGAACATTGCATTTTATTGTTTTTAATCATTATATAAAAAAAATCATTTTTTTTAGTTAAAAATAAATTTATATAATTTTGAGAGATAATTTATAAAAAAATGAAAAATTATATTTTAATATAAAAATCAATCTTTCCTAAAAAAACCAAATGGTTAATTTCTTATATGACATTGATAATAAATTCAAAAGTTTATTATCAAAAAAAACAATAACAAAGACCGATTTATTAGATTTGAAATCATTTATTATTGAGGCTTATGATAATGACGGGATAGTAAATATAAACGATTTGAATAATATGCAGAAAACCTTAATATTAGATTTGTATAATGTTTAATCTTCGTCAAAATCTCCTCCAATAAAATCTTCTTCGTCTAAATCATCAAAATCTTCTTCATCTAATTCATCTACATCATCATCTTCATTGTCTTCATCATCTTCATCTTCATCGTCTTCATCATCCATAATACCTCCCTTTTTTTTCTCTTTAACTGAAGAAACTTCAACTTCTTCATCGTCTTTATCACTTTCTGTATAAATTTCTTCAATGTCTGCTTCTTCTACACTATTGTTAAGTAATAAATCTTCATCTAAATTAATAACGGCTGTTTTAATATTTTCTTCTTTATTTTTGATAGCTCTACCGATTATAGAGATATGTTTATCGAATAGTTGATATTTTTTACCACAAACTTCGATACTGATATCATCATTAATATTTATAGTATCGATATTAATTTCAGATTGAATACCTGCAGATATTTTAGGAATAATAATTTCAAGAATAGGAATATTATCATAATAGCCTTCAGCGAGAACACCTAATGAATTTTTGGCTTTTACTTTACATTTAATAATAGAACCTTGAGCTGGATTACAAATTTCAGCAATACAAACAACATCAAAATAAATATTGGCGTTAAAATGTTCTTTTTTTAATTGACCGACTGACCGTTTAATAATTTTAATGGTATTTTTTTTGATATATCCATATTTAGAACAGATATTTTCATAATTCAATTTTAATTTAGATAAAATAATACTTTCGAAATCTCTGTTAATTTCACTAGGTGTTAAAATAACAGTTGTTCTAAATTTGATTGGAATAAATAAATCGGTTGTCATTGTTTAATTTATATTTATATAAATATTTCATTTTTTTTATATAAATAAAAATTGATTTATTTATTTATATTAATTAGATAAAAAATATGGAAATTTCGCAAGATGAACGAATATTTTCAGCTATAACAACAATGAATAAACTATTGAATGCCGATAATGAATTTATTATTAAAGTTGTTAATGACAATGGTTTATGGAGTGAAACTGAATTTAACAATTTTATAAGTTCATTTCGTTCAAATTATACTGAAATAGACAACGATCAATATTTACAGATAACAAATCAAGAGAATTTAACATTAGAAATAACAAAACTAAAAAACATTTTAAATTATTGTAATACGAATAATTATAAATCTGGTATATATAAATGGTATAAATCTACATTATTGGCAGAAGAAACAATCACCGATTTATTAGATATAAATATAATTATGCAAATGAATAAAATTGAAAATGCGGAAGAAACAGAAAAATGGGAAACTGATTTAAAACGCTTTAAAATAATCAAAGAATATAAATATAACATCGAAGACGGAATTGAAATAACCGGGCGAATGGTAAAAGACAGTATAAATTTTTATCCTACGATGAAAAAATCAAAAATCAATAATTCATCTAATGTAAATTATGAATTTGAAATGAAAATTAAGAATACAAAAAATATTTTAGTTAATATCCTTAAATTGATGCAATCATTATTTTTATCAAAAATAATATTAACAAAAAAACAGCAACAGCAGATTTTAGAGGAATATCAGGAAATGGTAAATATAACGGCTTTTGGTGGTCAGCAAAAATCAGGAGATACAACCGTATATTTATTGACACCAAAGCCAGTAGCATTAAAATTAAATAATCTAGAAGATCCAAATAATTATGGTGTAGTAAGTATTTTAAGAGGTTACACAGTAACAGAAAAAGCGGACGGAGAAAGATTATTATTATATATCGATGGCAAGGGCGATGTATATACGATAGATAGTTCTAAGAGAGTAGAAGGAACTGGAATAAAGGCAAAAAAAGAGGCTTATAATTCTTTAATAGATGGTGAATATATCCATTGTAATAAAAGAATTGATAAAATCAAACGAAATTTATATGCAGCATTTGATATTTATTTCTTAAATAACGAGAAATTGACGTCATTGCCGTTATTAGACGAAAAAAAGAAATGTAGATACAATGAGATGTTAAAATTAAATAAATTATTAGATACAAAACACAGTTCAATTGATTTTACAATAAAAAAGCATAATATGGGCGATAATATTTTTGCAGAAAATAAAAAAATTTTAGATAATCCAAAATCATTTCCATATGAAATAGATGGTTTAATATTTACACCGGCCAATTTGGCTGTTTATTCATATTATCCAACTATGCCAGTAGATTTAAAAGTTGATATGACATGGAATAACGTTTTTAAATGGAAACCGCCCGAACAAAATACGGTAGATTTCTTAATTAAATATATAGGCGATGTAAGAAAGGATGGTATAGAATGTCGCAAATTTGGGTTATATGTAACAGACAAGAGTATATTGAGTGATTATAATATAGATAATGTATTGACATTAAGATATAAATTCAATAATATAGATAAATTCACTGAATATTTAGAAACTACTGAAAAAGATATATTCAAGTTATTCGTACCAAATAAATATTATATAAATGATGTTGAATTTGCATATATTGAATTAAATGATAAGAAAGAAGTGAGAGCTGAAAATAATGACAAAATAGATAATAATACGATAGTTGAATTTAGATTTGATTTAATATCTAAATGTTGGAAACCTATAAGAGTAAGAACAGACAAAACCAGAATATTCAATAAAGGTATTTTTGACAAAACTGCAAATTCAGTGCAAGTCGCATTAGATACATGGGATACAATTCATAATATGATTAGTGTTTCTATGATAGTCGGCAATGAGACTGTTAATAGTGATATAAAAGTAGATGATAACATATTAGAAACAAATGATATTTATTATGAGAGAAATGTACCATTCAATAAAATATCAAATAGTATGTTATTATTTCATATGTTAGTAAAAAGTCATTTATATAACAAACCGGCATTAATGGGAAAACCTGGGAGTAAATACCAAACACGAGGGACATTATTAGAATTAGCTTGCGGACAGGCGGGAGATTTGAGTAATTGGAAATATTCAAAATATCAATTTGTATTAGGAATAGATTTAGTGAAGAGTAATATTTATTATTCAAAAGGTTCTTATGCAAAATTGATAAGAGAACATAAAAAACAGTTAGCATATAATAAAAAAACGGCTAGAAATTATTCATTAATAGATATGGCATTTGTGGTTGGTGATTGCACTTTAGATATTAAAACAGGTGAAGCGGCCATAGATAAAGAAAGCAAGGACTTATTAAAAATAATAATGAACCCTGTAAAGAAACAACAGAATTTAAATATATATGAGAGAGTATTGGCGGGAAAAGGTAAAGATAAATTTAATGTTATTTCGTGTATGTTTGCAATTCATTATTTCTTTGAGAATGAAACGAAATTAGAACAATTTTTAAGAAATGTAAGTGAGAATTTGCAACAAGATGGTTTATTTTTCGCAACTTTTATGGATGGTTTAAGTGTAGAAGCTAAATTAAAATCAAATAAGAACGGTATAATAGAAGGTCGTAAGAAATTCGACGAATATAGCGTTCCTGTATGGGCTATAATAAAACAATATACAAACGAGAAATATTATAATAAAAAAATAGATGTATTTATAGAAAATACACAAAAATTAATAACAGAATATTTAGTTAATTTCGAGTTCTTAGTAACAAAAGCCAAGGAATTTGGATTAGAATTAGAAGATACTGAATTATTTTCAGAAACTTATGAAAAAATAAAAAAAGACTTTGAAAACCCTGATTTAATAAAAACCAAATTCAATTTATTCGAAACTTGGAGAATAGAAGATCATAAGAATTCATTGAAGGAATTAGAAACAAATGACATATCTAAAAATTTCAGTTTCTTAAACAGATGGGTTATTTTCAAGAAGGTTTGAAAAGGTGGTAAAAACAGTAATAATATCAGGTGTTAGATTATACAAATCATTTTTAGAAATATGACAAATCAATTTTTGAATATTTTTAATATTATTCGAATGACACAAATATTTAAAAACATTATTTTCATTAATTATTTTTTTCTTGTAAATTGTTGTTTGCTGATGTCTCAATTGGGCCAAATGAAAACGCATTAGAGGGTTCAAATTGCGGTCCATATCTAAATCAATTTTAAATCGATTATATTTAGGATAAAATTTAGTGGTTGATATATACAAATTATAAAGAATTTGTTTGATAATATTAAAGATATTATTAACAATCTCATAAATATTTGTTGGAATATCAGCATTATCCGGATAAAATTCTTTTACATATTCATTTATATTATAATTTTGTTTTTGAAGCATATAAATATAAAGAATATTATACCATTTGTTATAATTATATGCATTTACTTCTTCTTTATGCAAAATTATATCATTACTAATTTTATATAATTTATTGTTCTTTTTTACAATAATACCGTAATTATTTTCAGATACATATTCTAAAGCTTCTCTAATATTGCTGAATTTATGAGGATATTTAATACCTAAATATGCCAATGGATTATTTTCAATATTTTCTTCTTGCAATGTGATTCTATTTCTTGTGTTGATATGAAATAGATGTTTATAATTATCGCCCATTATTTCAGAGTAATCAATAACATGTTTATTATCATTATGAATAATAACAAAATCGTAAGAATATAAAGGACTTAAATTGGATGTAAATAAATTTCTCAAAATAGAGGAAATATTAGGATCATCGATATTAACTTGATTTTTATAAATAGAATATAAAATTTCATCAAACATATATCCATAACTTTTATCTTTATTTGAAAATTTGGAAGAATTAATATCAGGACAACTAGAACTGCCGAAATGCCAATTGCCATTATGATAATAAACAGTAATTGTTGTGCCATCTAATGCAATATAACAATTATCAGTGGGTTCGGCGATATTATTCATATAATTAGAAATAGTTGATCTAATTGGAATACTATTTGAAATGGAAATAACAACATTATTACCGATACTTTTTGAAAAATCCAAAACAACACTCCTACAATTATCATATAAATCTTGGAATTCTAAAATATCATCTCGTTTATATGAATTGTGAAGCAAACACAAATTATTATTATTTTTAAATTTCTTAACTTTAATACTGGGCCAATAATGATTATTTTTAAGTATTTCAATTAATGTGTTTGGATAATTATTATCAGTGCATTTATTAAAAACCTCTTTAACGATACTTTCTAAACTATTGGGTTTTTCCATAATAAAAAAAATATTTTATTATATATCTTTTTATATTTTTAAATCGTTTTTAATGTATAATTTCTTTTAAGGTCGAATACATAATTTGACCTGTATAAACTTCTACAACAGTTCGCATTGTTCCATATCCAATTGCAAATTGTTTAAAGATGAAATTAATTTTATTATTTGTCTGTTTAGTATCAATAATTAAATTTTTGCAAATATTATAATAACTGTCATTAGTGTAATATTTCATATTTCTAATATAATGTAATGGCGATGTCGCAACACTGGCAAGACAAATAACACTACAATTATGAATAAGATTATTATTATCCTTTTTATATTTCAAATAAATGACATTAAAAATAAAATTTCTGAGAATTAAACTTTCAATGCCTATTTTAGTAAATTTAAATCCATATTTCTTATAATTCTTAAGCAAGGAATTATAAGAAGTTGAATTATCAATATACGAGTTAAATTTTATAATATTCAAAGGATTTAAAATAATGGCCGTTGTTAAACTTACAGTAAGTGCTGATTGATACAAATTCATAGTTTTTGTATAGTCCAGCAAATAAAAATAAATCCCGCCATTTATTATACGACTGTTAATATTATTTAAACATCCACAAAATGGTTTTTTCCAATTTGCAATTGTTAGGAGTTTATTATTGTTGATAACACTATTATAAATAGCCTTATCAATTGGATTAAAAACGATTGCGTGAATGATACCAACAGCAATACTTATATAAAAATCCATTTCTAAATTATAATTATATGTTAAAATCATTTTTTTATATAACTTACTTATCAATTTATAATAAAAAATAAGTTATTTAATAATAGTTTTGAGTTCATCTTCGAATATGTAATTACTATTATCAATAATAATATTAGTTTTAGGAATATAATCAAAAAGATATGTTAGACCATCGATTTTATTTTCAGATTTACTTTCAGGTTTTTTTTCAGGTTTTTCATCGACAATACCTAATTCTTTTTTAACTTGAATAAAAAGATTAATAGAAATTTCTTGAATTTTATGGATAATAAGAGTTTCATCGCAATTCCATGAAGAAGCAATATTTTTTTTATAATTATGGATAATAGCAATGGCACATGCATGAATAAGACAAATACGTTGATTTCTAATTGTTTTATTGTTAGAAGGATTATTTATACAAAAAAGTTTATAATAATTGATAATAGAAGGTTCATAATTAAATAAACAATTAATAAAACCCCATAAAAAAAATATAGGTTCATGTTCGTTTAGATTAAATTTTGTTTGAATAATATATTTTTTCCTGATAATATAATCGAATGAATCACGAAACAATATAGATATATTATAAACGTCATCATGAGTATTAACTGATTCAACAATTTTGAATAGATTAATAAAAGAAGTTATTATTTTTAAAACAAGTCCATAAATATCACTATCAGTTGGCGGAATAATTGAATTAAATTTATCGAGACCTGCAGGATTTAATTTAATTTCAGTACTAAAAACATTAATAATTTTTTGTCTCAATTGTGTAATAGGTATAGTGCCTGATTTAATAGTAGGATTTTTAAGATATATATCACATAAAATACACATTTTAGAAATTAAAGTTAAATAATCGACGACATTAATATTATTATTATTGATAATATTAATAGTAGAAGCTATGATATCATTAAATTTGACGATATTATAGATAGTAACAAAAGAACTTATATAATTACAGGTATAAATTAGTGTATCTTCTAATACTTCAATTTTAGAATTTTCAACTAAAAAAACACAAGTATTATATAAACTTTTTTCTATATTTCCATTTGAAATAAATTCAAACAATTCTTTATTATACATAATATTAATAATTATATATGTTTTTTCCTTTATTTGAAATTCTTATTAATGAATTTTTCGTATTTGCAAATAGTTTTATAACCTTTAATAACTGTTACTTCACTAACATTGCAAATATCGGCAAATTGTTTTTTAGTATAACCTAATTTATTTTTTTCGGAGTAATAATAAAGAATTGCGGCACAACTTGAGGTTGGCGAATTATCGCTCATAATTTCATTGTCTTCTAAAAATTTGATAAGTTTTTTGCAATTTTCAATATCAGTTAATTTCATATTCAATTGACAACAATAACGAGAAATGAAATCAATAGGAGATGAACTGACAACATTAATTTGTAATAAAGTTTGAAATCTAGTATTTCCTTTATTTAAAATGACTGGATTAATATCAAACATTCTTGCAATTTCTTTCGAACTTCTGTGAATATTATTCATCAAACATGAATGATAAATACAAGAAGCGATCAAACCTTCTTTATTATCACCTCTTGATATCTTTTTTTCTGAGGCATTTTTATATAAAACTTTAGCATCATCTACAACTTTTTGAGGGATACCATTACTTAAAGAATTACTGGTTAAAACATCGAAAACAAGCCATAGAGTTCTTTCATTATATGGCATAGAATTCCACGCAATAAATTTTCGAATTCTGCGGATATCATAATTATTACCATATTTATTACCTCCAATCATAGAACCTAATGAAGATTTAGGCAATAAAGAATTGGTAGGTAATCCACATCTTGATGGATCATCACTTTTACTATCATTACCATAATATCGCCATTCGGCTGTATTATCTATAACTTTACTACAAATAGCACTACATTTACTACAAATTTGCATAGCATCTTCGATAATGAAATCATTACAACCACAATAACATATTATACCGGTTTCTCTAGCTCCGTTTTCTTTAATATATTCTTCTTCTTTTAATTCAGCCATAATATTCCAAATATCATCTTCAGTATTAATAGCCATATTTTTAAATTGATTAGAAGTTTATATAAAGAATATAATCATTTTTTTATATTTATGAAAAACGAAGAATTATATAAAGATATAATAATAGATTTATATTTATGGAAAATACGGATAAAAATGAAATCTATAAAAATATTAAAAGTGGATTATTAAATTTAAGTCAAAATGAATTAGAGGAAATTTTTAAAATCATTTATAAGAATAATAATAATTACAGTAAAAATAACAATGGTGTATTTATAAATTTATGTTGGTTAGATATCGATACTTTAACAAAAATAAATAATTATATTAATTTTTGTATAAAATCGCATAATGAAATTAATAAATACGAGGTTATCTGTAATATATTAAATGATAGTATTATAAATACGAAAGACAAAATAGAAGATAATGGAATAACCAATGATTTAAATATCATTGATTTAAACAAAATAAATAAACAAAAGATCTCATCGAGTATGAAGTTTTATTTATTGAAAAAAAAATTCCAAAAACAACAATTAACAACAAATATAGAAAGTTATTTAACACATGATGAATGTTTGCTTAAATAATAACATCATTTAATTTAATGAGTATGTCATACATAGCAATATCAGTGCTATCATAATTATAAATCAAATCGCTGAAATCTTGATAAATTCTAGATTTCAAATTAGTATTATTTAAATTCCAATTATTGACATTATTTTTAAAGTTGTTTAATAAATTATTATTGGTAATATTACAGCAGTTATTATCAATATTATATTCAAGAAAATCTTTTAAATTCTTAATATAATAATAGTTATTATCAATAACATAATTATAAATAATTGGAAGTTTAGATAATAACTTTGATTTGATTACGAAATTGTTGTATGTTTCTGAGTTCATTTTTTTATATGATTTGTTTTTTTATTAAAATAAATCATTTTTTTTGAATAATTCTATGTGGATGTATAAAATTACTAACATCTAAAAAGAAGAGTTCAACATAATTATTATTTTTAATATAAAAATCAACTAGTTCATTTATATATGATAAGTTTGTATCATCTATAATAATAATTCCACCAGGTTTTTTAATAAGAACATCACAATTTTTAAAATCATTTGTTATACATTCTTCTGTGTGTCCTCCATCAATGTGAATAAAATCAAATGTGCCAATTAAATTTTGATTATTATTAATAAAATTAGGAACTGTGATTATTGAATTGCCTTCTGTATATTCAAATTTATTAATTTTATTTTCGAATGTATTTTTGAATAATTCTAAACAAGAATTAATATAAATATGTTCTCCATAATCAAAAATATAATAATTGGGGTTTTTATTATATAAACCTAACATCATCATAGATGATGAAAACCCAGTATTAAATCCAATTTCACAAACAGTAGGATTATTTTTAAGTAAATTCATAGCCCACAATAAATTATCATTTTTTTTTCTTAAATATTCATTTCTTTCATTATTATTATAATCAAAACTACCATAATTACCTTCTATAACTAAATTATTATTTTGTTGTATATAATTTATAATAATATTATTTATATTATTAATTATTTGATTTATATTATTAAATTTATCCATTTATCCATATATTATACATTAAAAATAATATCTTTATATAATATTTTTTTTAACAAACATTGATAATAGCGTCATTATTATTTTTATTATAAATATAAGATTTTTCTTTATAAATTATATGTTTATTTAAAAGAAAAGAAATAAATAAAGATATTGATTGGTTCCAACTATCTTTAGATAATGCTGTCATAATCTCACTAGACTTTTTAAGACCGAACACTTTAGAAAATTCAGGAACTGAAATAAATTCAATTAATTTAGATTTAATATCTTGTTTCATAAGTTTATCAATATAAGTCAATCTCATTATTAAATCTATTGGACTTTCTAATTTATTGCGTTTAGGTTCTTGTTTAGGTTCTTGTTTAGGTTCTTGTTTAGGTTCTTGTTTAGGTTCTTGTTTAGGTTCTGGTTTAGGTTCTGGTTTAGGTTCTGGTTTAGGTTCTGGTTTAGGTTCTGGTTTAGGTTCTTGTTTAGGTTCTTGTTTAGGTTTAGGTTCTTGAATTACTTTCTGATTAAATTTATTGAATATTTCAATATTATCTTTATAAACTAATAAAGTTTCATTTGAAATATGATTATCAGGTAAAGTATTCATTATATTTTCCATATGTATAATATATTATATAACTTAGATTTCATTTTTTTAAATAATATTTAGCCATTTTAATTTTAAGATTATCTCTATAAACTTCAGTAAAACCTCTATTACAATAAAATTTATATAATTCTGGTTTGTGCATATATAGAAATTGATTATAATTTTGAAATTCTTTTTCTGTGAATTCCAATAATGATTTGGCAATACCTTTATTTCTGTGGTTACTATCGACACATAATTGATTGATAGTAATATTATTATCAAAAGTCTGCACACCTAAAAATCCAATAACATTATTATTATCGTCAATACAATAAACAATAAATTCATATGAATATAATCGAGTTTTATCAAAATAAATTTGAATAAATTTATTTAATATATCTTCTAAAATATTGTCGATTTCATTAAAACTTTTAATTATAATCATTATTTTTTTTAATTAAATAATATTCTTAAATAGAAATGTGTTGGAATGCAGAAGTTTCATTAAATAGTTTTATATTTGGTGCAATATCATTTATAATAGTTATAGCAATAAATACAATTGATTATAAATATTTATTATCGCCTTTGGCGGTTACATCCATGCAATTAGTTGAATATTTTGCATGGAAAAACATAAACAATAAAACAGCAATCGCTTTTATAAGTTTAATGGGGATGTCAGTAATAATATTACAATTATTAATAATAAACATAATAATATTACATGGAAAAGAATTAATAATAGTATTAATAGCATTATTATTAGGGTCATTAGTGGTATTGACATATGTATTAAATAACAATAAATTGAGAATGGAGAAAGGTATTAACGGGCATTTAGTTTGGTATTGGGCGGATGTTCCATTGCCATTATTGATATTTATATTATCGTTTTATTTCTATGCGAGTTTTAAGAATAATGGAAAATTCAAATTAATAATAATAATGGCATTTATATTATTGTTGATATCGATATATTCATATTATAAATATAAAACATGGGGGTCGATGTGGTGTTATTATTCTAATTATGGCTGGATATTTATTATTGGATATTCATTATTAAATTTATATAAAAGTAAAATTGAAAAATAAATTTAAACATGAAAATTAAAATAAATTGTACTACTCAAGAAGAGTTACAAATAAATAACAAAAAAATCAATCAAAAGAATTACAATAAATTAAATGAAAAACCAGATAAATTTGAATTTGTGTCAAAGATTTATTTGTTACAAAAATTTAAATTTATCGATAATAAAACAGCCTATATCCGTAAATCACTTGAATTCATATGTAATAAAGATATAACAGAAGAAGAATTTATAGATTTTATTAAAAATCTTAAAAAAATAGGATTTGCAACAAAAAAAGAAAATTTAAAAATTCGATATATTGATAGTGAAGGTAAAATAGTATTTAATTATAATTTTACCACAAACAAACCTTTTATTATTCCAGCATTTTCAACAAAAAAGAAATCATTATATAAACAACAAAATCTATATATTAGACATAATGATAATTAGAACATATTGTAGTAAAGAAAAAGAAAAAGAAAAATTATTACTAATAAACAATGAAGAAATTAATTTAGATAATTATAAAAAAATACAGGAAAAACCAGAGGATTTTTCTGAATATAATATTTCAAAAGTTGATATTGTTTTAAATATGAAGAATAATAGTAAATCATTAATATTTAAATGTAATAGAGATATACAAAAAGAGGAATTTGAAGATTTTATTGAGCGTCTAAAAAGAATAGGTTTTAGAAGTTTAAAAGAAAAACATAATATATTATGTGTAGCTGATGATTATAAAAAAATAATATTTAATTATAATTTTAATACAATTAAACCAGAAGAATATAATAAATATAATCCAGAAGAATATATAATTAAAATAAATTGTACTACTAAAATAGATCTACAATTAAATAAACAACAAATTAATTTAAATAATGAGAATTATAAAAAAATACAGGAAAACCCTGAAGATTTTTTTGAATATATTTCAAAAGTTGAAATAAAAACAGAAAACGAAATAAACACCTTAAATTTTACCTATAAAAAACAATATATAACAGAAAAATACTTTAAAAATTTTATTGAACGATTTAAAACAATTGGTTTTAAATCAGTAAAAAAAAATTCTATAATAGAATGTATATATTATAATAAAAAGAAAGAAATACCTAAATTTAAATATAATTTATTTTTAATAGAGAAGATACCATTATATAAACAAGAAAATCTATATATTAGAAATTAATGGTTTCCAATTTGGATTTAAGGAAATTCTATTAATTTTATATAAATGGACGGAGATAGAATTACAATTATTTTCTTTGGTAGATTTAATATCTTTTATGGATAATTTTAGGTCGTCAATAATTTTTTGGTGTTGAGGTTTATGTAATGAGGTGCAAACAATACCTGTTTTTTTGCCAAATGCTTCACCTGGTGTTAGTATTTTAAAAACATTTCGTTTATTTTTCTTTTCTTTATCTGTAAATATTGGAACAAACAAGCCCCAATGGGTTTTTTCATTTTTCATATCAGGCACAATAATTTCTTTTCTATTTTTTTTAAGTTGATCTAATTGTTTAGCTGTTAAAGATTTATAATTACCGTTATTATATAATAATGGTTCGAATTCATCATTAAAAATATTGACAAATCCTATATATTTATCTGTTAAACCAATTGGTATTTCTTTGCCGGCAATTAAAACCCCTTCACGATAAAGACAGGTAGCTATGAAATTATCAATTTCTGATAAAGTTTTTGTAGATAAAATTTTATTAATTATAAAATAAAAAGTTGTTAGATCTAACGAGGAATATAACGCGATTATAGCATTGTTAAGTGGCATTTCTTTAATTTTGACAAAATCTTTATAAAATTGTGTATTATCTGTTTTAATTTCTTCTTTAATATTATTGACATCATTTTTAATTAATGCAATTTTAAGAGGAATATTATTAATGACTTTAGTTATATGTATTCCATCTTCATGAGGTATTAAAAAATATCCATCAATAATAATATTAGGATAAATACTAATACTAATTGTATACATTAAGATATCATAATCAACCGTTGAAAACAGTTCTTTAATTTCATTATGAGTAATAAAAAATATATTTTTATTTATATATTGAATTAAAATATTTCTTAATTTCATTTGAGTATTTAAAGCCAGATGTTTATAAATATCTTGTCTAAATCCGCGTTTGTCTTCTTTGTATTTGGTTATATTACAACGAGGTTCAAAAACGGGATCATCGCCTAATTCATATTTAATATCAAATCCTTGTGAAGTTTTGATATCAATTTTACCTAATTTAAACATCGATTTAGGAAAATAATTAATAGCCTTAAATAAACTGCAATCGATAGAATTACTTCTAATGATATTATCAACGATGAATGATTGATATAATTTACGGGATGAAATACGATATGCATGAACGTCTGCGGTTTCTTTATTATAGTTATTAATAGCACAATGCATATAAACTGTTACATTCCTATTTTCAATTGAAAGATTTTTATGACTGCAATTTCTAATGCCTCTTCCAATAATTTGATCTATTCTATTAAAATGATACCAAGCTTCTAATAAATGAATTTCTCTAACATTAAAAACGCTCAAACCTTCGCCAGCAACTGGAGACATTAAAACGACTTTTATTTGTTCGCCATTAATATTATTGGGATTATTGATAATATTAATTAATTTGGCAATAGAAGTTCCGCCCATAATGTCATCATCACTTGTTAAAATACAATAACGAGGAATAGTAATATTTTTATATTTAGGTGGATTGTCGATAATAGTCGATTTTTCAAGAATATTCTCTGTGCCATATCTTGAAAATCCTAGATGTTCTAGAGAAATGGCAGTTGGAATTAATCCAGAATGTAAATATTTAGAATAGATAATTATAATACCTTCAGTTTTTCTAATAATATTCATAATATTTAAAATTTTACCTGAATATAACCCTAAATTATTTTCATCAGGCATTAAGGCGTTATTGTAAGTTGGATTATAGTTAAATGAATAACTGTCATCTTTTACTCTAAAAAAATTATAGAACCCTTTACTGCCTATTTTATCTCCATAAACTATATTCATAGGTTGTAAGCCTTTAAAATTATTTTGAATATCTTCATTTACAAGTTTAATATTTTCTAAATATTGTAATTGTTTTTTTCCTAATTTAGATATAACTATTCCGTCTGTTACTTTATCAACCCAATTTTTATCAGCCGTATCTATTGGATTACCGTTTTCTGTTAAAGGTATTACTTTATCTAAAATAGGTATTTTGCTTAATTTTGGAGATAGTTTAAATGCAAAATTGAATGGATTTTTACCGCGTAAATAAGAAATGTATTGGGATGCCATCTTTTCTAAAAATAATTTAGCATCGGCATATAATTCATTATTTTCATCAAAAATTTTAGAAACTACTTTATAATCGGTTCTTTTATCATTTAATAATAAAAGTTCAATTAAATCAAATATATCACTGGGTTCATTATACATAGGCGTAGCAGATAATAAGATCATACGATTATTAACGCCATTTTTAGCGACTTCTGTGAGAGAATTATAAACTCGTTTTTTATCTTCGCTATTTCCTTGTCTTATATTGTGTGCTTCATCGACAATAATAACTTTATCAGTTGGAACTTTGCCTTTATTAATATAATTAGTTTCATAAAAATTAGCAAAACCTTCATAAGTAAAAATATTATATCTTGATTTAATTAATTTCTTAATGCGTTTATCTATTTCTGCTTCTGGTGTCGTATCAATGATATTAGCTAATTTAACATATAAATCGCCAGTGCATTGATTAGCAATTGTTTTATAATCCATTTTTTTAAAAATTTGTTGTTTAAATCCTTCTTCGACGGCTTGAGGCATAATTACCCATATTTTAGGTTCATCATAACTATTATGAGAAATTAGGAAATTTTCAGCGATCGTTATAGCGGTACAAGTTTTGCCAACACCAACAGAATAATAAATCAATATACTTTTATAGGGCATTCTATAGGACAAATAATGACCCATTAAATATTGAAAAAATGATTTATCAAAACCAGTACATAATTCATTAGCTTTTTTTTCAAAATCATCAATAGTCAAAATATCATTATAATCATAAATCTTATGCATATTAATTTCTTTCAATGCCATTAATTTATTTCTAAATTCAGGATCTTCTATAGATGGATAATAAACAGTATCATTTGTTTTATCATCGTCGTCGTGTTCTTCAATTATATTTTTAGAAATAGTTGTATCTTTATTTTTAATAATTGTTTTATCTTTCTTTGGTTGAATTGATTTTGTTGTTGTTGCTGCCGTTGCTGCTAAAATTGCGGGACATTCTTCATTGAATTCTTTATAAATTCTGCTGTTTTCATTGATATTATAATTGGAAATAGGATTTTTGAATTTATTTTTCATCCATAATTCGCATAATTCGGCAGTTAGAGGTTTAGAAAGAACTGATTTTTTTTTGATAGGTATTATATCTTCTTTTTTAATTTCTTCAATTTTGACAGTGGCGCAAAGTTTTTCTAATTCATTATATTTGGCACTAAATTTTTTAATACTATAATTTGTAATAGGATTAATTGGTTTAGCAGGATTTGCTAATTTATTTTTATTCCATTCAGTACAAATTTGAGTGGTACTTTTATGTACTTTCTTTTCCATAATTTTTATTCTATTTGATTAAATGGAAATAAATTTATTTATTGCTTTTTAGTAGTTTTATTACACAATTTATTTAATTCTTTATATTTTGGACCATTCAGTTTAATTGGTTTTTTTGTTAAAGGGTTTATTAAATTGTTTAGACTATTTTTTTTAATTTCATTCCATTTTTCACATATGTCATCAAATGTAACTGATTTTTCCTTTTTAGTATTGCATATTTTATCATATTTTTTATATATAGGCCCAGTTTTACTTATTATTCTTCCACTTGTTGGATTTATAGTTTTGCGTCTCAACCATTTATCGCACAATTCTTTATTATCAGTTTCTAATTGTTGTTTATTATTTTTCTTATTTATTTTTACCATATTATTTACAGGCACGCCTTTACAATGTTTATTTAAATTATTATATGTAACGCCATTAACCTTAATGTGTTTATTAGAATATGGATTATAAGGATTTTTTGGATATTTCAATTTGATAAATTCCCATTGACTACATTTATTAATTAAATCCTCATCAAAATCAACAGTAGTTTTATTAGATGATTTAGATCTTGATCTTGGTGCAGAACTTGAAATTATTTCTGGTTCATTTGATGATAATGATTCATAATTAGATGATTTAGATTTTGATTTAGGTGATAATGATTCATAATTAGATGATTTAGATTTTGATTTTGATTTAGGTGATAATGATTCATAATTAGATGATTTAGATTTTGATTTAGGTGATAATGATTTATAACTTGAAGAATCAATTGTTTTATATGTTCTAATACTTGGTGCAGTGTTATATGATGATTTAGAAGAAGCAGATAAATATTTTTGAGATAAAAATTCTGCTGGATTTACTGTATACAATAATTTTTCACCATTTATATTATATGTATTACCATCTTTATCTAAAAAATATATGACTTCATAGGGATTAGGGTGTACTGGATATGTTATTGGTTTTGTCATTGGATATAATTTTTTTTCTTTTGAATATTGAATTGTTTGATATAATGGTATTTTAGGAGGTTTAAATATATTTACATTTTCTTTTGGTGATTTTGCAAACAGATTATTTTTAATTCCATATTTAGTTTCTTCCATATATGACGGAATAATTTTAGGTTCTTCAAAAAATATCTGGTCTTTTCTTAATTTAGCCATTTCTATTTAATATAACTTTATTTTTTATTGGTTTTCTTGACTTCCTTAACTTTAGGTTCTTTAGCGTCTTTAACTTTCTTGACTTTAGGTTCTTTAGCGTCTTTAACTTTTTTAACTTTAGGTTCTTTAGCGTCTTTGACTTCCTTAACTTTTTTGACTTTAGGTTCAGCTTCTTTGACTTTTTTATCTTTCTTGACTTTAGGTTCTTTAACTTCCTTAACTTTCTTGACTTTAGGTTCTTTAGGTTCTTTAACTTCCTTAACTTTCTTGACTTTATGTTCTTTAGCGTCTTTGACTTCCTTAACTTTCTTGACTTTAGGTTCTTTGACTTCCTTAACTTTCTTGACTTTAGGTTCTTTGACTTTCTTGACTTTTTTAGGACTTTCATATTTGGAGGGGACATTCTCGCATTGTTTATCTAAATGTTGATATTTTGCTTTAATAATTTTCCATAAATTACAATCATTTATTAATTTTTTATCATATACAATAGGACTATTACTTAAAGATTTATAAGAAGATTTTGAAGATAATTTTGAAGATGAACGGGATTTATCATATACAATAGGACCATTATTTAAGGATTTATAAGATTTTTTTGAAGAAGATGAACGCGATCTATTATTTATTATTTGTCTTACTTTAGGGTCATTTTCTTTTAATCTTTTTAATATATTATCAACTCTAGAATTTAATCTATCGTTAGATGATGATCTATCTTCGTGATTTCCTTTATTATAGTTTTTAAACATATTCGCTAAATAATCCATATTATCTATCTATTTGATAGATATGAAAAAAATAAATTTAGATAATTATTTTATAGTATTTTCATATTCTTTAATTTTGCTATTTGCATATTTAAATAATGATATACGTTCTGTGTTATAGCATTTTATATGCGATAAAACGTCATTATAATTATACCATTTTATTGCGCGTATTTCTCTAACTTGTTCTAAACAACTATTATCTATTTTAATATTAACTTTATTATTTTTAATTTTAGCAATAAAATAAACATGTTTATACATAATACCATTAGTACCAAAAAAAATCTCTTCAAATGGTAAAATTTCTTTATTAATAATGATTTCACTGTTTAAAATACGCGTTTCTTCATAAAATTCGCGTATAGCACAATCCAGATCACTTTCTTTAATTTTGCGACGGCCTTTTGGAAATCCCCATTCTTGTTCGTTAAAAATAGATTTAATGGAAAGAATATAATTTTTTAAAAAATTGGTTTCATTTAAAGAATTTAATTTATATTTGGATTCATAAAATTCTTTTGTGTAATTTTTATTAATATTATGTTCGTTTTGAAACCATAAATAATTCCATATATCATCAAATGGTAATGTTTCGATCATGTTTCTTTCACTTATAGTCATGTTCATCAACAATTGTTTAATATATTCTAAATTGGTAATTTCATATTTACCGCGTATAAATTCCATAAATGATAAACTATCTTTGCGCTGTATCATTAAAAATTTTATTTCATCATTTTCTATTTTATAGCAAATAAGCCCGAAGCTCATTATAGGATGGGGACAATTTTTATAAATATGGCCTAATAATCCACAATTTCTACATAAATGAGGTTTAAAATTATTCATTATTATTTGTTTATTTACATTATTATTAAATAATTAATATTTTCTTAAATTAAAGTTTAAGCAAGATTTAAAAAACTATATGCTTTAGCCGGTGACGGTATATTATCAGAAATTGAAGTAAGTATAGTTTCTCCAAAACCTCCAAAACCTTCAAAACCTTCAACGGAACTACCACCCATATTTGTGAAAGGTGAATTGCTTGCAGGTTGTTTAGCATTACCATTACCATTAGCATTAGCATTAGCATTAGCATCACTCATATTTGTGAAATATGCAGGAGTATTATTATCGCGTTTATTATTATTATTATTATTATTATTATTATTATTATTATTAGGCGGAGGGGGTATTTGAGGATCTGATACATTGCTGCCGCCATAATCTACAAAGTTACTTGGTGTGGCATTATTATTACCAGTACTAAACATAGATAATACGTCTGATGCTCCAAATTTTTCAATTTCTTTTTGTTTAACTTCTTGGGTAGTAATAATTTCTTTAGCAACATTATTTGAGGTTTCTGCGGGTAATTTATTTCTTGCTTCGTCATCATTAATATTATCGATAGCACTATTATAAGTAAATAGAGATATTAATGATATGACTACAATAAATATACAATAAATAATTATAAATGCAGCCAATACCCATGCGAATGCATAACACCACCAGCGGTTCGGTTCAGTGCCACCGGTAACAATACAAGTTAGTTCGAAAAGAGTTAAGAAAATAGAAGGTAATAGAGTTACAATCACGAATAGTACTATTAAAATACGATTTCCTACAGAAACATCAGTGGCTGTTAATAAAATAGTAATACAAATAGCAATTATAGCTGCTATAATCGCATAAGCAGTATATAATGATTGATCTGAACCGAAGAAAGCATCATAAAAACCCATTATAAATTATATTCTTATTCTATAAGAAAAGAAAGAATAAAAAAAATGATTATATAAGTATAAATTAAAAATTATATAATTATTGAAAATGGGTATTCCTTATTATTTTTATTATTTGACAATTAAATATGATAATATAATTATCAAGAAATTGCCAAAATTGATAGATATATATGCCATAGATTTTAACGGAATAATACATCCCGAAGCGGCGAAAGAAACAAACGAAGACCAATTAATAAAAAATTTATGGGCTAAAATAGAATATTACAATTCTATATATAATCCAAATAAATTAATTGTTTGTATTGATGGTGTAGCACCTTTAGCAAAAATCAATCAACAAAGAAAACGTCGTTATTTAAATTTTTATAGAAATAAAATAGATAAAGTTATATCTTCGTGGGATACTAATGCTATTTCTCCTGGAACTAAATTTATGCATAAATTAGATGATTATATATCTACGCATAATACCAAATACATATTTTCGGGTAGTAATGATGAAGGAGAAGGCGAACACAAAATTTTTAAATTAATTCAAAATGAAGATGAAAATAAAACAATAGTTATTAATGGATTAGATGCGGATTTAATAATATTATCATTAATATCTGGAAAAAATAATATTTATTTAATGAGAGAAAATAAAGGCGCAATTACATATTTAAATATAAATAATTTAAAGACGGCATTAATAGCAGAATTAAAGCCTAAATGGAATATTGAAAATGACATTGATTTAATTGAAAGTTATTGCGTTATGTGTTCTATTTTAGGTAATGATTTTATACCACATATTTTAAATTTGAATATTAAATCGGGTGGATTAGATAGATTAATTACTATAACCGAACAAGCCATTAAAAATAATGGTCCATTAGTAGAAAACAATAAAATAAATCAATCGACATTAATTGAAATATTTACAAAAATAGCAGAAACAGAAGATAATGATATTATCGCGATCGTAAATAGTGAAATTGAGAGAAAACCCAGAGATTTTACTTTAGCTAGTCAAGAATATGCAATAAAGAACAAAGATAACACATTATTTGATATTTATAACAATGCTAAAAAATGGCGTTATTATTATTATCGAAATTTATTTGATATTAATATTAATATTGACAGTACATCGTCAGTAAGTGCTAATTTCATTAAAGGTATATATTGGACTTATAATTATTATAAGAAATTTGATTTAGATTATACTTGGTATTATCCTTATACATATCCGCCAACAGCTAAGGACATTAGCAATTATTTAAAGGCCAATAATACAATAAAAGAAATTGAATTAAAAGGTAATTATCTAACAACCAAAATGCAATTATTATTAATATTACCGATTTATAGTATTGATTTAATTGATGATGATTATAAGAAATATATGACAGATATTTCAGCGGGTATGAAACATTTATATCCGAAAGAATATAAAATTCAAACCTTATTCAAAACACATCTATGGGAATGCTGTCCTATTTTACCTATTATTAACATAGATAAAATAAACAAAAACAAATAAATTATAACTTTATGGATAATTGCTGTTAAACTATCTTATACAAGATATGGAAACATTATGCGAATATTTAATATCTTTAATTAAAAATGATTGCTGGTAACATAATTACAGAGAATAATCACACAAATACCCTATTCAATTTAATGAATAGTTCTATATTCTTATTCTATTATAATAAAATAAAATAATCTTTATATAAAAATAATTCTTGTTAGATTTTATAATTAAATGGAAACTACTAATAATGCAAATCTAGATTTATTTATACAATTAGTTAGGGGAATAGATAAATGCACTTTAACAGATTTATTAAATAAATCATGGGATATGGATGAATTAAAAACAATAGCTATAATATTTAATTCGAGAGATAGAATAGGCGGTAAAAAGGAAAAAGACATAAGTAATTTTTGTTTATCATGGTTAAAAAAAAATCATAATAAAATTTATAGATCGAATGTATTGACATATATAAATAAATATGGTTGTTGGAATGATTTAAATTATATAATCAAATACAATTATAAAAACAATTATGAATATAAATTATTTGCCAATCAATTGAAGGCTGATAAGGAGGCTTTAGAAGATGATAAAGATATTTCATTGTGCGCTAAATGGGTAATAAATTCAAATACGGATAAAACCATAAAAATAGCAAGATATTTATTTGATGACATTAAAAATTATCATGAAAAATATAGAAAAGAATATTTAAAACCATTGCGTAAGAAATTAGAATTAGTAGAAACTAAAATATGCAAGAATGAATGGTATAATATAGATTATGGTAAAATACCGGCAGGATCTCTAAAATATTATAAAAAACTTTTTATTAAAAAAGATAATTTGAGATATTCCAATTTTATTAAAGATCTTAAAGACAATAATAAAAAAATAAAAATAACAGGCTTATTACCTCATCAAATTATAAAAACATATTTGAATAATATGCATAATGATGATATCGACGAAACATTAGAATTAGAATGGAAAACTTTAATTTCTTTTTATGACAATGAAAATAATAATAATAACGATGATATGATTATACCTATTGTAGATGTGTCGGGATCTATGTTTTGTTCTAAACCTAATTCCGTTATGCCTGTGGAGGTTTCAATAGCTTTAGGATTATTATTAGCTGAATTGAATAAAGGTATATATCATAATAAAATAATAACATTCTCGGAGAAACCACAGATATTTGAAATTCGAGGCGAAACATTAAAAGATAAAATTAAATGTATTAGAACATGTGATATGGGTTTTAATACAAATTTTTTAAAAATAGCTGATCTACTGATTAATAACAACCTTATATGCAATAGATTAATATGTTTTACAGATATGCAATTTGATGCAGGACAACATCATAATTTATTTATAGAAAAATTTAAAAATAATAATTTACCGGTTCCACAGTTAATTTATTGGAATTTGAGCGGACAATTTAATAATTTTCCTATTAATGACATAAATACAAATACATCGATATTATCTGGATTTTCAGAACAATTTATAAAAATTATTCTGGAAAATGAACCACTAGACCCGCCAAAAATCATGAATAAAATACTCGAACCATATTATGAATTTATAAAGATTTAAAGGTTTAAATATAACTCTTTAAATAATTTTAAAATATGCAAACAAAGATAGAAATACAAGATAATATACAATCATTTAAAATAAATGAAGGTAATACATATAATTATAATTCAAATACCAAAACTTCTGTTATTACCACTTTCAATTCAATTTCTAATTCCAATTCAACTTCTAGTTCTAATTCAACTTCCATTTCCAATTCAAGTTCTATTTTAAATCCAAATCCAAATCCTAATGGCTGGTGGTATCCGTCTAAGAATGGTAAAAAGAGAATATTATGGGCTGGAACACATATTCATCAGAGTAATGGATATAGTAGGGTAATGTATTATATTACAAAATATTTAGGTAATTATGATGATATAGAATTAACAATTTATGGATTTCAAAATTTTAATGTATGCGAAGGACAGAAATTTATAAGAAATGAAATTAATTCAAATGTTGTTGTTTATGATGCTTACGAACATGAAAACCCGAAAAGAAATGGATTTGGAGAAAAAGAAATTGGTGATTATATAAAAAAACATCCTCAAGACGTTATTATTATTTTCAATGATGCTATAATAACAACAACATTAACAGCAACTATTATTAATGAATGTGGGGATCAGCGTAAAAATTTCAAATTAATTTCATATATGGATCAAGTTTATTTTTATCAGAAAAAACAATATATAGAAATATTAAATACTTATTATGATGCTATAATTGCTTTTACACCTTATTGGAAGGAAATAGCCTATAAATTAGGTATCCGTAAAACGATGGATATTTATGTTTTTCCTCATGGTTTCGACCATAATTTATATTATCCTATAGATCAGAAAATCGCAAGATGTTATAATAATTACAATGATGAAGATTTTATGGTTTTAAATTTAAATAGAAATCAACCTAGAAAAAGATGGGATACGACTTTAATTGCATGGGTTGAATTTGTTGAACGCCATTATAATATTAATGTAACAAAGACATTAACTAAAAATGATTGTAAAATAAATAAACACACATCACGACCTGTTAAATTAGTTATTGGCACTTCACTTGATAGTTATTGGGATTTGATGGATATTATAGAAACTGAAGTTAAATTTAGAAATGTTCCATTAGAATATGTTAAAAATACTATTATAACTGTCAATTCTCCACAACAATTATCTGACAGAGATATTAATATTTTATATAATGCATGTGATGTAGGATTAAATACAGCTGACGGCGAAGGATTTGGATTATGTGGTTTTGAAGGATTAGCAATAGGTAAAGCCCAGATATCCGCATATGTTGGAGGAATGAGAGAATTTTTAAATGATAATATTTCTATATTGGTTCATCCAAAATTAAATATTTATTTAGAAAATAGACATGCTGCAAGTGGTATAGGAGGAATTGCCGAATTATGCGATCCTCATGATTTTGCGGAGGCATTTTGGAAATATTTAAGTTCTCCAGATTTGATGCAAAAACATTCAACAAGAGGAAGACAACATATATTAACCAATTACAGATGGGAAGAATTAGTTAAATATCTTCATTCAACTATAATACCTAAATTATAACGATATGACAACATAGCAATAATATTATTAATTATATATTCAATATCTGTAATGATATCATCAATTTCAATTTCTAATTCGAGTTGATAGGATAATTCCATTATATACGAGTTTTATAAAATAACCTAACATTAAATAAACAAATGCATCAATTTTTATTTTTTTGTCTGTAAATAATAAATATTCGACTATTATTAAAACCAATGCTAATTTTATGTTAAAAAATCCAAATAATATAATCAAAATACAATTTAAACTTATATTAAATCCAAAGATATTAAATATAACAGCCTTATAAAAATATTTGATATCTTTATCTTGTAATAAAAATTTATCTATAACTAATGGAAAATTGCAATCATTTGTATTATTACTTGTATCATAGGTTTGATAAACTAATGGTTCTGTCATTGAAATAATATTTATATTATTGTTATACAATGCCAATAAACATAATTCGATATCTATATGATGAGTTATTTTATTTATATTATCTAAAATTTTTTTAGCACCTTCAATAGTGATTATATAAGCCAATGTTTGAGATATAAATATTTGTTTGTAGAAGTATTTATTTATATCCATAAATTTAATATTTTTATTATGAACTGTATTATCAGTCATAAATATTGCATCATATTTTTCTGGAGAATTTTTGAATGTATTGTTAAATTTATATAAAAAATTGTCTTTTAAAATAAAATCATCTTCTAAAATAAGAGCTTTATTTATTCCTTCTCTAACAATCTTTTTCCATAAATTTATATGAGACATTCCGCAACCAATCATTGAAGGCGATGCTATAATATTGCCAATATCAGTTGTTATATTTTTTCTTTCTTTTTCTGTTAATATGGATCCATCGATACCAGGAAAACGCTCATAATTATTTATATTATATTTGAATAATTGTTTTTTACAGTTTTCATATCTATCAATATCTTTGTCTAAATTAATAATAAAAATTTTATCAATATTATTCATATTTAATTATTAATTAGTATTTAAAAAAATGATTAATATTCGTATTTTTATATAATAAATAATTAAATGGAAAATCGCGTATCATCATCACTTGTATTTGATGCATCGCATAGACGATTTTCAATTTTAAATATTTATAATGATGATGAAGATGAGGAAGAAAACGAAATATTTTATTATAAAGTTCCTATCGAAGCATTAAAGAAGGATATTCAACAAAATAAAGAAGAGGCTTTTAATCCATATCAAAATAAATGCTGTATTATTTCTTAAATAATTATCTTTAATAAAAGCAAATATGGCATCTCCAGAAATGAGTGATTATAAAATTATTCTTATAGATACAGAAAATGTTAGTTATAATGGCAATAACAGTAATTTTAGTTTTCATATAAATTTATCCGATCATTTAAAAGATGTATATAAAATTAAGATTTTATTTGATGCTATTTCTATAGCCACTGATAAATTAACAAATCCGGCTTTAACTACTAATCTTGATACAATTTATATAAATTGTAATGACTATGATAGAGTTCGAACAACAATAGGTGATAATATAAATATGTCTTATTTCGATTCGATAATGATAGATCTAAATAAAATCAAAAATAATCAAGGAGTATCAGAAACAACGATGTATAACGATTTTAACGAAAATGAAGGCGATTATTATTTGAACCCTGTCATATCTCAATTAAAACGAATAGATATTCAACTATTCGACAAAAATAATAAAATAATTACTAAAGATTATATTAAACGGTTTGTAATGAAGTTATGTATTTATTACAACAAAAAGAAAATATCCCAATTTTAAATTTATTTTTTATCCGTGTATTCGGTTTCATCATCATCGCTACTATCTTCCTCATTATTACTCAAATCAACTTCCTCTTCTTCATAATCGTCGCTTAATGCCTCTTTTGCATCTTCGTTATTATCTTTATTTTTATTATCATTATCATTATCATTATCATTATCATTAATTGTTATAACCTTAATTTCTTCTTTAACCTCTTTAAGAACGTCTGCTTCCTCAATTTCTTTTACCTCTTTAAGAACTTCTACTTTAATTTCTTCTTCATCCTTATCGCTATAATCTTCAAGTTTTAATTCTTCTTTTTTAGGTTCATCTTCTTCGTCGTCGTCGTCGTCGTCTTCTTCGTCTTCTTCGTCTTCGTCGTCGTCGTCGTCTTCTTCGTCTTCTTCGTCTTCGTCGTCGTCGTCGTCTTCTTCGTCTTCTTCGTCTTCATCATCTTCGTCGTCGTCGTCGTCTTCTTCGTCGGCGATTAAAAGATCATCTAAAATAAGATCAAATGGAGTGCAATCGCGAATTGTAATTTTGATGATTTTGCGTATATTTTTTTCGATTAAATTTAGATGATATTGTTTTTCGGATGGTTTTAAATTTTTATGTGAGAACAAATAAGCATTTTTCCAACAGAATATGCCACTATTAATTAGACATTTATGAATAAAATCGACGATATTAATTATAGGAATTTTTTTATAATCTATTTTTTTATTATCGATTTTTAATTTTATATTTATAACAATTATTTCTTTTAATAACTTACTCAATAATTGGTTATTCTCACAGGCACTTAATATTTTTTCAGCATGTTCTGAAATTATATGATTATTCCAATTTTTAATTTGCGCCATTTTTTGCTGAAATTCTTGTGTGTTACCACATGATTTATAAATATTATAAACAATATTACAAACTGGTATAGATATATTATCTAAAATAATATCAATATATTCTTTTTTACTATCTAATAAAGATGTTTGCATTTAGTTATATAAATAAATTACTTTCTTAAATATAAAAATTATATATAAAGACTATTTATATATTCCGATAGTTCTATTTTGTCGCTACCGATTATTTTATTGGTAAGGTTTTTATTATCATAAAAAATGAAAGTTGGCAGAGATTTAACTTCGATAAAATCCAATAATTCTTCATCAGCATCAGTTGAATTAATTTCAGCATAGATAATATTAGAATTATTATTATTTTCTGCGAATTGTGTATATAGTGGAGCTATTTTTTTACAAGGTTCGCACCAGTTAGCACCAACTTTAATAATTATTTTAGTATTAGGTTTATTGATATCATTAAAATCGTTAAGATTTTTTAAATGTAATATTTGACCGGTTGATTTAGTTTCCATATAATATAAATAACTATATTATTATTTTCTTAAGTTTATAAAAAAAATGATTAAAAAACTTTAATAAAAATAATTATATGCCATTCGAAGAAATGATACAATTACTGATTTTAATCTTATTTACATTATCATTTATATATTTGGTTGCATTTTTATTAAATAAAACATTAAAAAACCAGAGAAAGATTGAAAGAAAAATTAAAAAAATATTAAATATTCCAGAACATCCTCTAGAAATATTTATAAATCAAGAACAAATTGATGATGACGATCAAAATGAAATAAAAAGAGAAGAAACACGAGTTTTAATAAACACCTAAAACTCTCGCAGATGGATCAATATAAACTTTTCTTTTAATAAAATCAGGTTGCCAATAAAACGGAATAATATTTAATCTTTCATTTCCAAAATATTGAATGAATTTTTTTTTGTAATAATGAGCTTCTTTTGAAGGTCCAATCAAATCTTCATTATCATTAACATTAATATCCATAATTGTTGATATAATTGAAAACCAAGAATTCTCTTTACTCGAAATACCGTCGCTAAATGCTTCTTTTTTTCTAAATAAACAATCTTCGGGTAAATAGGTTTCGTCATTGAATACTTGTCTCAATAAAAATTTTTCACAATTATTATAAGAAGGCATTCTCATATTTTTTGGTATTTGCCAAATCGTTTTAACAAAATTGATATCTAAAAATGGAACTCTGGCTTCTAATCCAAAATAAGCCAATGTTCTATCAAGTCTTCGTCCATCATACATATGAATATTTTTGGTATATTTCAAACATGATTTATGGAATTCATCTGGGTCTGGTGCATAATAATTAAAAATATAACCTCCTAAAACTTCATCAGACCCATCACCATTAATAATTATTTTTATTTTTGTAAATTCTTTAATGTATTTACTTAAAAGATATTGTCCGCAACTTGCACGAATAGTTGTAATATCATAAGTACAAGTTGCATAAATAACATTGTCAATTGCGGTAAATGCTTCTTTTTCAGTCATAATAATTTCTTTATGGTCTGAGTTTATGAATGCTGCAACTTTTTTGGCATATGGTAAATCGGTTGAATTTTCAAACCCAATTGAAAAAGTTTTAATTTGTTTTGGATATACCAATTTAGCAGCAATAGAACAAATAATACTCGAATCAAGTCCGCCAGATAAATAAAAACCGATATCATTAATATCATCAGCCATTAATCTAACTCTAACGGCCTCAACTAATGAATTTTTAATATCAATTAAATTATATTCAGGATTTGTTTGAATATCATAAATTCCATTAGTTATATCATATTTAGTATTTGTATTATTATAATAATCATAAACAATAACAGAACCGCAAGGAAATTCAGCAACTTCTGTAAAATCTTTTGGTATGCCTTTTAATTCAGAGCTGAAAATTAATTCATCGTCTCCTCGTTTAGAATGATATAAAGGTCTAACTCCAAAAACATCACGACCAGCAATAATTTTATTTATTTTTTCATTTTCGAAAATCATAATAACAAATGCGAATTCGCCAATAACTTCATTTTTGATAATATCAATAAAATCATCAAAATTTAATTTTTTAAATAATTTTAAAATACACATACAATCATTAACACATTGAATATTATTTTTATATGCCAATTCTTTATAATTATAAATTTCACCATTACAAATAAAAATAATATTATTATCAATAAATGGTTGCATTCCTTCTAAGTTTTTATTAATAATTGCGAGACGATGAAAACCAATAGCTGCTTCTTTATATTTCATATAAACAGATGCATCTGGACCTCTGTGAGAAATTGTATTAAAATATTCATAATAATCTTTTTTTTTAAATTGTGAAATATAAGCCCAAATGCCACACATTAATAATATAAATAAATAATAATTTTATATATAAAAAAAAATGAATATTTTTATATAATCATACAACTTTAATAATTAATTATGGAACTTCCCGAATCATTTTGTTGGAATATTCTAGACAAATATTTCACAGAAAATAAATCAATTGATTCGATAAGTCCATTAGTAAAACATCAAATAGACAGTTATAATAAATTCATAAATACTACATTGTCTCAAATTATCAGCGGTTTTAATCCTATTAAAATAACAGCTAAACAAACAGAAGTTGATAATAAAATTAAACACATTAATATTAATGTTTTGAATCCGTCATTGACAAAACCTATTTATCAATTGCCCGACGGAACTCAAACAATAATGACACCATATATTGCAAGAATGAATAATTTGACATATTCCAGTCCGTTATACGTAAACGTACATATAATTATAGAATTTTTAAATGATGATAATATCATTGTAAAAATCGATAAGTATGTTAATAATGTTTATATTGGTAAAATTCCTATTATGGTTCGTTCAAATGCTTGTGTATTACATCAATTACCAGCGATTGGCGACAGTGACAATAATGAATGTAGATATGATTATGGAGGCTATTTTATTGTCAATGGCAATGAAAAAGTTTTAATTATGCAAGATAGAATTAATGAAAATGATACATTGATATTTGCACCTAATAATAATAGTGATGGATTATATGCAGAAATTAGATCTATGAACGATTCAATTTATTTACCACCTAAAACAACTAGTTTAAATATGAGTGGTAAATTAAATCATATGGGTAGAAGTATTCGTTTAAATACTTCTTTTATAAGGAGTGAAATCCCAGTATTTATAATGTTTAGAGCACTTGGTATTATTTCAGATAAAGAAATTATTCAACATATTGTATATGATTTAGATAATAAAGATAATCAAAGAATTATCGGTCAATTGATGGCGTGTTGTGATGATGCATCAGATATTCACACACAAGAACAAGCTGAAGAAGTTTTAATTAAAATTATGACAGGTGTTAATAAAACAACTCAAAATACAACGAAAATATTAAGAGACAATATTATTAATGATTTCTTGCCACATGTTGGCAAGAATTACAGAAGAAAGGCATTATATTTAGGTTATATGATTCGAAAGATGATTAGAATTTATTTAGGTTATGATACATATGATAACCGCGATTCATATATGAATAAAAGAATAGATAGTCCAGGAATTTTATTGAGTAATTTATTTAGACAATGTTATGGAAAAATGAGTAAAGAAATTAAAGGATTGATTGAGAGAGAATTAAATTTATGGCGTGCTAATTATAATAATACGACAACTGATATTATTAATGATAATAATATTCATCGATATTTCAAACAGTCTCTTTTAGATTCGTGGTTAAAATATTCATTATCTACAGGAAATTGGGGAATTAAAAGTATTGGAAGTTTTCAAAATATTAAACAAGGCGTTTCACAGGTTTTAAATAGAATGTCTTATGCTAGTACTTTATCACATTTGAGAAGAATTAGCACTTCCATGGAAAAGAATGGCAAATTAGTACAACCGCGTAAATTAGATAATTCACAATTTAATATGATTTGTCCTGCAGAATGTTTCCATCCAGATACACCTATATTATTATGGAATGGAACTATTAAAAAAGCATGTGATATTATTATCGGAGATAATTTAATTGATGATAATGGAAATGCTGTTAGAGTTAAAAGCACTTGTTCAGGGATTAAAAGAATGTATGAAGTAATTCAACATAAAACAAATTTTATGAATTATATTGTAACTGATAATCATATTCTAACATTAAAAGTAAAAAAATATAAAACTATTAGAAACCATAGAGGAAAAAAAGAATTATCATGGTTTGATAAGAAAGAATTAACATATAAATACAAGAAATTTAACAATATTGAAGATTTGCATAAATTTAGTTCATCTATAGATGATGATAATATTATTGATATTACAATTGAACAATATTTATCTTTACCAGAAAATGTTAAAAAACAATTATATACATTTAAATCAAATGGTATTAATTGGGATACAAAAGAAGTTGAATTAGATCCATATATATTAGGTTTATGGTTAGGTGATGGATTATCATCTGGTTATGGATTTATCACAGCTGATGAAGAATTACTTGATATGTGGATTAAATGGGGCAAAAATAATGATGCAACTATTAAAAAAAATAATTGTAAATATAGATATACTATTAGTTCAACAATTAATAATACCCAATCTGGTATTAGTTGTAATAAAACAGAACAAGCACCTCTTAAAAAAATATTAAAAAAATATAATTTAGTTAAAAATAAACATATTCCATTGGATTATTTAATTAATGATCGTAAAACAAGATTAGCTGTTTTAGCTGGATTAATAGATACTGATGGAAATGTAAGAGCAAACGGACACGAAATTAGAATATGTCAAGGAAAACCAAATTATAAAATTATATATGATGCTGAATTCTTAGCAAGAAGTTTAGGATTTTCGTGTCATTTAAATGATGGTGTATGTTCTTATACAGTTAATGAAGAAAAGAGATATCGTCCTTATAAAGAATTAACAATTACCGGAAAATATTTATATGAAATACCAACTATTTTTAATAGAAAAAAATTAAATAAATGTAATAATCCAACACATGAAAAAAGATGTTCAAGTTATTTAGAAAGTTCTTTCGAATTAGTAGAAAATAAAGTTCAACAATTTGTTGGATGGCAACTAGATGGAAATGGAAGATTTCTATTAGGTGATATGAGTGTATCGCATAATACTCCAGAGGGAGCGTCTGTTGGTCTTGTTAAAAATTTAGCTTTGAGTACTATTATTTCTATTTCAATGAGTAGTACTCATATCAGACAATTAGTAGTAGAATTAGGAACAAATATTTATGATGATAGTTATTCATATATTGTTGAAAATAGTGATAGATGGCACATTGAGACAGAAATTATAACTCAGGCCAGAGAAAAAATAAGCAATTATTTCAAGGAATTAGGAAATGCCAATAATGTATATGTCCAAATTAATGGCGATATCGTAGGATATCATACAAATCCATTATTATTATATAATACTCTCAAACATTATAAAAGATGTGGTATTATTTACCCAATGACCTCAGTTTATTGGAATATTTTAAAAAGATGCATTTGTATTAGTACAGATGCTGGCAGAATGTATAGACCATTATTAATTGTTGATTATGATGAAGAAAATAATAAATGCGAATTGAGAATTAAGCGAATTTTAAGAGAAAAGAAAATGACTTGGAATGAATTCATTAAAAATAAAACATTTGATGATTTAATTTGCCCGAATAATTCTAAAGACGAAGAAGGATTTATTGAATATTTAGATAATAATGAATTGAACCATACGCTAATAGCAATTAATTATTTAGAATTGGATAAAGGAATGAAGGGCAATTCATATCCGCCTAGATATACAAATTGCGAAATTCACGCAAGTTTGATGAATGGTATTTTAGGTGTAAATATTCCTTTCAGTGATCATAATCAATCTCCTAGAAATTGTTATCAATGTTTAGGAGAAGATGAAAAGGTTTTAATGAGTAATGGAAATTATAAATTAATCAAAGAAATTATTAAAGGTGATGAAATCATTTGCTTCGATCCTAAAACAAGTATTACGCATAAATCAAAAGTTGTTAATCATTATCATATGAAAACAGCTAAAATTGTTTATAATGTTTATACAATCACCGGAAGAAAGATTATAGCAACACACGACCACAAATTTATGACATTAAATAATTGGGTTGAAGTGTATAAATTTAATAATGAAACTTGTTTAGGTATTAATATGATGTCTAATTATGTTTCATCAATTCCCATTGAAATTGTTAAGATTATTACAGATGATACGACAATCAATAAAGAATTATTAGACCATATGAATAAATCATCATTTGATAATAATGATTATTATATGAGTATTATTAGCAGATTGGCTGGTTATTCATTGAAATCAAATTATTTATTTAAATTGGATAATATTATTGATGATGATGATTTTAATAAAGATGTTAAAACAATTGGATTTAATCTAGACAGTAAATTTAGATTATTCATATATATTATTATTAATAAAATTGATGATTGGTTGATTAAATCGAGTGATTTAATAAAACGCGAATTTGTAGCTGGTTATTTATATGATAATATTGATGATGGCAACGAACTGATTAAAACATTATTAGATTATTTCAATGTTTCTAAAGAAGATGATATTAATTATTATAGAAAAATTGGTATTAGATATAATTACAATTTGTTAAAGAAATATGCTCTAATTAATGAATATAGTTTATATAATGATTATAAGATCAAACATAATCTCGAATATTTAAATTTTAAGAATTTTTCAAAATTGGTTACAATTAAAGGTAAAATCTTATATATTCCATTTCATTATAAAATAGTCAATAGTAATAATACAATTGCCGATTTAGAAATAGAAAGCGATTTTCACAGCTTCATAGGTGGAGATGGTGGTTTTGCGGTGAGTAATTGTGCTATGGGAAAACAAGCATTGGGAATTTTCGCAAGTAATTTCACAAATCGTATAGATACAATGGGACATATTATTAATTATCCACAAAAACCAATAGTATCAACTAAATTATCTAAATATACGAATAGCAATGAATTGCCGTCGGGTGTAAATGCTATTATAGCTATTATGACCCATTCCGGATTTAATCAAGAAGATAGCGTAATGATAAATAAATCTGCATTGGATCGTGGTTTATTCGTTAGCACTTATTATAAAGCTTTTAGAGATCAATGTGCTAAAAATCATAGTTCAGGAGAAGAAGAAATATTTATAAATCCAAAAGAAATGACAACAATTAAACCTTCATTTTCATATGAAAAATTAGACGATAATGGCTTTGTTCCTAAAAATACTTATATAGATGGTAATGATATTATCGTTGGCAAGGTTATGCCAAGAAAAATTAATGGTAAAAATACATATAGCGATAATTCAACAGCTATGAAAGCAAATGACGATGGTTATATTGATTATAATTATATTGGAACAAATAGTGATGGTTATAAATTCTGTAAAATTAGAATTAGAAAAAATAGAAAACCTGAAGTTGGTGATAAAGTAGCTTCAAGATCCGCACAAAAAGGAAGTATTGGTATGATTTATGAGCATCAAGATATGCCTTTTACAAAAGACGGTATTGTGCCTGATATTATTATTAATCCTCATGCAATTCCATCGCGAATGACGATGGCTCAATTGATGGAATGTATTATGGGAAAAGTAAGTTGTTATTTGGGAGCTGAAGGAGATGCAACACCATTTAATAATTGTGGAGTAGAGAATATTGCGAGATTGTTGGAAAAAACAGGATTAGAGAGATATGGAAACGAAATTATGTATAATGGCAGAACCGGAGAACAAATAAAAACAGAAATATTTATCGGTCCTACATATTATCAACGATTAAAACACATGGTAGCCGATAAAATACATTCAAGAGGCAATAATGGTCCGATCGTTATGTTGACACGCCAATGTTCTGAGGGTAGAGCAAGAGGTGGTGGATTGAGATTGGGAGAAATGGAAAGAGATTGTTTCATAGGACATGGAACAGCATCATTTTTAAAAGAAAAGATGTTGGATTGTGCTGATAATTATCGGGTGTTTATTTGTAAAGAATGCGGAATGATTGCAAATGTAAATCCAGATAGAAATATTTATAAATGTAATTATTGCAAAAATGCAACAAACATAGTACAAATCCGTATTCCATATGCGTTTAAATTGCTAACTCAAGAATTATACACAATGAACGTTGTTATGCGTTATAATTGTTCTAATTAATTTTAACATCTGTATATTCTTTATAAATAAATTTAGGCATTATACTGCCTACTTGTGTATTGTTAAATGCGCTATTTAAATCAGTTCCCTGAAATAATAATTTTGATTCAGTGAAAATAGGTTGTACTAATTGATCTTGTCCTATAGAAGTACAAATCGGCGGTTTATATCCAGCAGGTAAATTATAACTAGTATTATGAACGATCGGGTTATAAACTCTAACATATAATTCAGCATTATCATCTAATTTTTTAATATCATCTTTTGTTTTTGTATTTAATGCTAAATGTTCTATAGTCTTATCATTAACATTAACATTAACATTAGTATATTTTTCGATTTTAGTTAAATAAGAATTTAAGGTATCTATATCTGTTGTTTCTCCAATTGATTGTTCTGTACCGCCATTTTTAATAGTTGTTTTAACAAGTTCATTATAAACGGTTGGATAGGTTGATTTGACGGTATTAATAATACTTTTAACGATACTGTTATCAGTTGAACCTACAGCTAATAAATCGTTTTTAATTTTTTCGACTTCTTTTTTGAGTATGAGTGATTGGTTATTTGCATCATTTATTTTTTGTTGTGATATTAATTTTAATTCTAAAACATTAAAATGTTTATTGAATAATTGTAATAAAACCTTCTTAGTTAATACATTAGTTGATAATACATCGACTTCGAATTTTTTATAATTATATGATTCCAACATTGAAGCAAATAAGAATTCGTTTAATTGAAGATGTATAAAACAATCTCTTAACGGTGTCATCATTTTAATAGGTAAATCTTCTTTATAGACTGTCGAATAAATAGTAATAATACGATTAATTAAATTTTTCTTAGCTATAGCACCTTCAATGCCATTATTAACATCATTATTTTGAGTTTTTATTAGTTTATCATATTCAGGAGAATTATAAAGAAATTCTTTTAATTCTTCTTTTGTATAATATGCGTATTTTTTTAATTCTTGAATAGTTGGTGGTCGTTCCAATATATATTTAAATATTTCGATTACATCATAGTCATTTATTTTTATACTATTCTTAGGATTTGAAGGAATTAAACTATCTGAAATGGGTTCATCAATAGTATCATATGTGTCTGTCACTTTACCTTGATAATTTTTAATATCATCTAAATCTTTTTGAGTGATAAAAGTTTCTTTTATATTATTTGAATTAACTAATAATAATAAGAATATTATCAATATTATTATTACTATTATAGAAATTATTATTCTCATTCTATTATAATAATAAGAAATGTTAAATTATGAAGCTTATTTTAATGATCTTTCAAAATTACATCCAGAAATGTTATATTATATGAAAAAATCTAAAATTTTTAAACATTATACTAACAATTTAACTGACGAGTATTTGTATAAATTAAAACAATTGATAAATAAATATGCAAAAACAAAAGATATAGAATTAAAAAAAACAGTATATTTCTTTAAAAAATATTTGACATTAAAAAGTTATTTATATATGCCTATATCATCGTATGAAAACGAGATTATAATTTTTAATAATAATAATGATACATCTTATCCAAAAAAACATAAAAAACAGCGTCAGGCCGAATTTCATATTTATATAAAAACATTAATCAAACGATTGAACGAAGGTTTAGAAAAGAAAATATCAATACCTTATATAATTGTTAAGAAACTTATTTTACAATTAAAATCTCTAAAAATCTATGATTATTTTTATGAATATTTAAAAAATGTTTATTTATCTAAATGCACTAAGAAAATAGGATTATGTAATTTGCCAAATGGTAAAAATATTTATAAATTATTGGTTAAAAATATTGTTGATAAAACACCCGAGACGGTACATAAAATAGGATTGTCTTTAGTATCTAAAATTAAAAAACCAGATTATTCAAAAGAAGAATATTATAAAACTAAAGAAGAATTTTATAAAGATTGCGTAAAAATATCATTACATATTTATAATAATTTTATAACTAAATATTTTTATTATAAACCGAATAAACCTTTTACTATTAAAAAAGTTGTTCCTGTATTGGAAACTAGTTTTCCATTAGCTTATTATACTTATACAGAAGATGCTGTATTTATTAATTTAAAATATTATAAAGAATGTTCCAAAAGTTCTGTTTATTCATTATTATTACATGAATGTTTCCATCAATATCATTATAGATTTATGAAACATCATAAATTAAAAGATTATCAAATTTATGGATATGAAAAATTAGCAATGATTGAAGGTTTTGCGCATTATATGGAAATTTATAATGAAAATAATTTAAATGAAACAGATGATTATTATACTATTTTAAGAAAAATACGATTAGTAGCAGATACAGGTATTAATTATTATAATTGGAGTTATAAAAAAACATATAATTTTATGATAAAACATTTACCAAATAATACAGAAGACATTATAAGCGAAATTGACAGATATATATGTCTGCCAAGTCAGGCATTATGTTATGTAGTAGGAAAATTAGAAATAATTAAACTTAGAGATGCGTTTTTAGAGAAACATAAAGATTTAACAATAAAAGATTTTCATCATAGACTATTAATTAATGGAACTTGTAGTTTAGCTACAATTAAAAAATTAATTCTATGAAATAATTAAATATGAATAAACCAAAAAAATTAAAAAGTTTTAATTTGTTTTTAACCAAATTGAAAAAATCTTCATTGAGTTATTTGAATTTAATTGAAAATAATAATAATTATTATATTAATAGTTGTTGTGAAAACATAACTGACAAATTAGCAATAAGAAATCCTAGTTTTATTATAATAGACGATGATAATAAATATGATATATTGAAAATATTATATTTATCAAATATTGAATATCTATTGAATTTATATAATTATAATATTGTATTATCTGCAAATAAAACGACTTTAATTTATGACAAAAAATACAAATATAGATTATATGCTACTATAGGAACTAATTTAAAAATATATGAAATGATATCAGATTGTCCCAAAGATATTTATAATCCTCCTAGACAAATTTCTATGACTGATACCAAAGAACCAGAATTAAAAAAATATATCAATAAAGTCAATAAAATTATTAAGGATTTAAAGGAAACTGATTTAAAGAAAATTGCAAAATGTTTGATGGGAGATTTGATATATATAAAAGAGTTTTTGAATAAGAAGACATTATTAAAGGCCGATTATATAAAACTACTCAAAAAGATTTATCCGTATTATATAAACCTAAATGTATATAAGGTTGATAAATTAAAATCTTTATATAATTTTAATTGTAGGACTATAAAATTAAATTATAATAATAATAGTTGTTATATTGATAGTTTAATAGTCGCATTATTTAACAGTGAAAACCCGATTGTAGAAAAGATATTATTGAATTCTCCGTTAAATGAAAGAGAAAATAAAAACGATGCAAGATTAATTAGATACGGCGAACAAATACGTGAAGAATTAAAATCATTATATAAAAATATATCAAGAACCACCGATAAAATTACTGTTACAAATTTGCGATCATTACTACAAAAATATTATGATAGATATAAATCAACGATCAATCCAAAATATTCGCGTATAGAATTTACTTATTCTCAAAATGATATTGGTGAAATATTAAATTTTTTTAATTTAATATTTGATTTTCCACAAGTTCTAAAGTTTTCTTTTAATGGTAATATCCAAAAACGCGATTTTTATGATATTAATAATGATATTGATTTTTTTACAGATGACAATATTTATATTAAAAAATATTATCCTAAATATACTAATGTCATAGAATTACCAGATGAAAAACTAATTAGAACTGATAAATATGAATATGTATCGACACCATTATTATTTATTCTAGTAAATCGAATAATGGATATGGAAAAAAAAGACAATATTATTATTCCCGAACTCAAACTTAAATTAAAAGAAAATATTTTATATTTAAATTCGATTATAATACATAATGGTAGCGATTATAATCACGGTCATTATATTTGTTTATATGAATGCAAAGGTATATGGTATGAATTCGATGATATGCGAGGTTATAATGTGAAAATTGGTTCATTCAAATATTTATTATCTAATGAAAATTATACACGAAATATAGTAGGATTATTTTATATTAGTATTTAATCAAAATAATTATTATAAACTTCGTCTTCGCCGTATAATTCGATTAATCTAAAAATCCGTTTAGGATGAAGAACTTTTTGAATAATTTCTTCTCCCAATTCTTCAAAATTCTTTTTTATTTTTTCATAATCGTAGGTAAATATTGCGGGATTTTTAGATAATTGATAATAACTTATTTTATCTGGATATTTTTTAAGTAGTTCGATAGCACTTATATTACCGGACAAATAAAACCAATTAATTTTATCTGGATTTTTCTTTAATATTTCTATTGTTTCTGGATTATTATTTTTAGAAAAGAAGAACCAATCGATTTTATCAGGATTGGCTTTAAGCAATTTTAGGCCATTTGGATTTAATGATAATATACTCCAATTAATTTTATCAATATTATTATTTAATAATTCCATTCCATTTACATTAGATGAAAGAAAATTCCATTTTATTAAATCATGATTTTGTTTCAATATATTTATACCATTAGGATTTCCGGACAAATAAAATAAATTAATTTTACTTAAATTATTGGCTGAAATTTCGATGGCATTTGGATTATCTGCAATAACACACCAATTAATTTTTTCTTGATTTTCTCTTAAAAGTTCGGTGGCATTTGGATTTATTGAAAGATAAGACCAATCAATCTTATCTTGATTATCTTTTAATAATTCAATTGCATTGGGATTTTTGGATAAATACGACCAATTAATTTTATGCTGATTTTCTTTTAAAAGTTCTATGGCATTTGGATTTTCTGATAATGAAGTCCAATTAATTTTATTTTTATTTTCTTTCAATATTTCAATAGCATTTGGATTTTTTGATAATAATTGCCAATTGATTAAACAATTATATTTTTTAATTAAAGAAATAATTAAACAATCATCTTTTTTAATTATTTCTTTAATTAAAGAAATTGCATTGGGATTAGAAACTAACATATCATAATTAAGTTTATTTATATCAATCCAATCACGTAATATCAAGTTCATTATAATAAAAAAATATGAATATACTTTTTATATTCATATTTTTTTGTCATTATCATTATCATTATCATTATCATTATCATTATCATTATCATTATCATTATCATTATCATTATCATTATCATTATCATTATCATTATCATTATCATTATCATTATCATTATCATTATCATTGAAAACATGAATATGGCTGAGGTTTGTAGTAGATAAATTAATTTTACTGATATTAAGAACAAAATAAGACCAGTTAATCCTGATATCATTGTCTTTTTTTAAGAATTCGATTGAATTTTCATCATAACTGAAGTTATTTCTATAAATCCAGTTATGTAATTTAATAATAGGTGCAAACATTATAATTTAATATAAGTAATAAATTTATATCAAATTTTCTTTTTCAATTTGATAGAATTGCTGATTTTATTTGCATATTTATTAAGATTTTTAAAATAATTAGTAGTTGCTTCTTCTAATATTTCATAATCTACGAATTCCCATTCATAATATGAAATATTGTATTTTTCATATTTTTTGATTAATTTCAATTTGGCGTTCATATTCATTAAAAATTCTATTTCTTTTTGTTTAATTGCCGATGGATTATTGAAATAATGTTTATCACTCGACAAATAAGAATAATAGAATTTATTATATTTTGATTTGGGTATATTTATTTTCCACATAATATTATTTTCAGTGTCTGTTTCATCGTCATTATAAATAAATCGTCGAGCTGTATCTTCATAAACAGACGTTGACATAAAACAACATGTTATGAATTCTTCGTTAATATTCAACAATTTTGTTTTTTCTAAAATCTTGCCATATTTACTATAATTAAAGCCTCGATATAATATCAGTTCTTCAATTGTATCTGTATATTTATCAATTGTTATAAATGTTGTAAAATAGTTATAATATAAATATTCTATCAACTTTACATATAAATTAAATGTCTTCTTGATTACAGTTCGTTTATTCAAATCGTTTCTTTCTTTATCAACATAAGTTATTAAGGATTGTATATATGAATTTTGTTTTGTTTCATATGTATAACCAATTAACAATTCGTTAATAAACCTATAATTCAATCTTACATCTTTGATAATATCATTAATATCGGTTTTTTCAAATGTTTCTAAGATGTTATCAATTGTATCATCAATATCATCTTCAGCGGTCCAAGTCATAATAAATTTAAACTCCGGAACCGCGATATCATAAGGATGAAGGCAATAAGCAGACATTTATGTTTTTATATATAAAATATTAAATCATTTTTTTATAAATTTATATAAAAAATGAATAAACTTAAAAAAATAAGTATTGGTATAAATGAATATAACTGATATTTCAGGATTGGAAAATATTAATGAATTATATGAGAGTTCAGCAATTAAAAAATGGATTAAATTAATTCCTATTGACAAAACTATATCATTTAAAGAATATAATAGAAACGATTATTTTACACCTTTGGACATTTAAAATGCCGATTTAACAGCAAAAAAAATATTCAAATTAGTAAAAATTTGGTTATAACATAGCGTGTACTATGTATGAATTCTCGTAAATATGTCAGGTCTTTTTCCTATTGTAAATATATCAAATACAAAGTGACATAAACAATGATAAACATGAAGAGCGAAAAACCAGAAATGAAAAACATAGCGAGCTTTAGTAGTTGGCGGTGATTTGTCTATAAAAATCAATAATTACTTTTCAAATCAACACGATTAAAAATGAAAGCATTATTTCAATTTTTTACTAAATTTAGTTATTTTAATACATTTATTTATGAATTTTAAAAAATGATTTTTTGTCATTTATCATAAATAATAATGATATCTGTTGATAGTGATGATATTCGTTTAATCATAGAAGATAATGATAATGACAATGACAATAATAATGACAATAGTAATGAAAATGATTATAAAAATTTCATATATTGTTGTTTAGCTATTAGTTTATTTATAAGTTTATGGATATTGTTCGTAATGTTAATGTAAATGTTAATGTGAATGGTAATGTGAATGGTAATGTGAATGTTAATGTGAATGTTAATGTGAATGTAATGATGCCAGTTTTTTGTGTTTTGAGCTTTTATTGTGATGTGTAATATAGAAATTATAAGTTTTGGCATCGTCCCAATTTCTCCATTCGTTTTTTAGAACTATAAATGGTTTTTTACAGATTTCACAATAAATCGTATCTTTAATATTATTTTCTTCGACTTCTGAATAACAACTGTTACAACATTCTCTTTTCGTGGTCTCATTGTTTATATTATAGTTTCTCATACAAAATTCATCATCAGCTATACGAAAGTTATATGGATATACTCGCAATTTATTGCAGAATATACATCTTGCTATTTTGACGTTTTCATCGTTTTCGAATTCTTCTTTATAATTTTCTATTAATTCTTCTATTTTTTCTGTTTCATTTATATAATTGTTATATCTGATTATTTCATCTTCTTGAGCCATTGTTATCTGGTTTTTAATTTTCTTTTGCAAGTATTTATAGACATTTTTCAATAATCTATTGTCCATTTTTATTTAAGGAGAGTTCTAACAAATCCTTAAATAATTTTATAAAGATTATTATAAAATGGATAGAGTTTTATATTTATAAATTCATTTTTTATTCAAAATAATTATTATAAACTTCATCTTCGCCATATAATTCTATTAATCTAAATATGCGTTTGGGGTGAAGAGCTTTTTGAATAATTTCTTCGCCCAATTCCTCAAAGTTCTTTTTTATTTTTTCATAATCATATGTGAATATTGCTGGATTAATAGATAATATTGTATATGATATTTTTTCAACATTTTCTTTAAGTAGTTCAATTGCTCCTGGATTTTTGGATAAATTATCCCAATTGATTTTATTTGGATTTTTCTTTAAAAGTTCTATAGCAGCCGAATTAAAAGACAATGCAAACCAATTGATTTTATCAGGATTTGCTTTTAAAAGTTCTATAGCATTACAATTAAAAGATAATATAAACCAATTGATTTTATCAGGATTTGCTTTTAAAAGTTCTATAGCATTACAATTAAAAGATAATATAAACCAATTGATTTTATCAGGATTTTCTTTTAGAAGTTCTATGGCTGCTGGATTTTTGGATAAATTATGCCAATTGATTTTATCAGGATTTTCTTTTAGAAGTTCAATTGCTTCTGGATTTTGATTATTACAAAGATTATGCCAATTGATTTTATCAGGATTTGCTTTTAATAGTTCTATGGCGGCTGGATTAAAAGATAATAAAAACCAATTAATTTTATTTTGATTTTTTTTTAAGATTTCAATGGCATTGCGATTTTCACTTAAAAATTTAAAATTATATCTTTTGTCCTTTAAATATTCTATTGCATTTTCATTAAAACTCATTAATTCTATATTCAATTTAGTTTTATCAATCCAATCATAAATTTTATAATAAGGCATTGCTTATTATAAAAAAACAAAAACAAAAATCAATTTTTTAATCATAACAAAGAATATATGATGTCGAAGTATTTAAAAGCGGTTCTAATTTTTTTATAGGAATAACATTATTATCATCATATAAAATAAAATTAGTATTTGATGTTCTGCAAATGGAGTTATAATGACCTGAATTTAGACACCCATGATGAAAACCAACAGATTGAAGAACATAAATTTTTTTTAGAAATAATTGTAGATCTATATTAACAAGATCATTATTTTTTGTATTCATATCATTAAAACGATTTAATGATAAAAATAATACATCTGGATATTTCCAAATAGACAGAGATTTATTATATTTAGATTTCGTTTTGCATTTATCGCAAATTCTGTCACATTCGTTTATAGTCTCTACCGAATAATGTTTATTTATTAAATTAGAAATTGATGAATTTGGCATGATATCAAGATTTATAATAACAAATGGTTCGAAAGTTTTAGAAATATCATCACAATTTAAACATCTAATATAATGCATGTGAGAACCTTGAAAAAGGTTATAGACATTACTAGATTTAAAATTGTTATGACGTGCTATATTATAATTATGTTCTTCTGATATATTTGAAAACGATTTATTAACAGTAATATCAATGGCTGTTTCGTCGTGTATTTTAGTTATTAAAAGTATGAATAATTCGCATATGTCTATTTGCTCGTATTGTCTAAAACTACCTTTAAATATTTCATAAAATCTGGTAATAAATCTATATGGCGTAATACTATGTTTATTTACTTCGAGAGCATTAAATAAGTCTTTTAATTCAAATGTTAAAGTATTATCAGGAGTTGAAGAATTTAAAATAAGATTTTTAAATTTATCAATTCTATATAAAATTTGAATTAAACTATTTATGGCACAAGTCGAACCTAGGTTTGTTAAACCTTCCATAATATAGAAATGTATAATAATAAAGTTTTAAATTAATTTTTCCATTTATGACCGCAAATAATACAATTATAAAATTGAGTAATTGCTTCATCACCACTTCTTGTTTGTAATTCATAATATGAAATCTTATTATTTTTACATTTACCACATTTAATAGTATCTGTCATAGAAACTTGTTTAATTTCATATGCTGCTTTAAATTTAAGTTTCTGTTTCTCGATAATATCTCTCCATTTATCTGGAAAAATATCTTCACAAGCCATATAAGGAAGTTTATTTGGTAAAATTTCGCGTGTTTTAATTTTATCAATTAATTCGACATTGCCAACATATGAATTTTTATCTAAATTGGAATAAATAGAACGGGCAATATTTAAATAACTATCTATGAATAATTCACACGACCAAGACAAAGGAATTTTAAGAGAATTTGCATAATCGATAGTTGCATTAAAAATACCTATTTCTAAGTCTGCAGCTTCTATTTCAGTCAATTTAATATCATTTATTAGCATTTCGCGATATTTATTTCTAATTTCATGTTTATTTGAAGCATTTGAAGCATTCGCCATATTTTTAATAAAGTTTAATTAAATAAATAAATCATTTTTTATATATTGTCTAAAATAAAAAATGATTATTTTTATTTAAAGATTTAATTAAGAAATAAATATAAACAATGAGTTCTCCAATTTTGCCAAAAAGTGTTGATGTATCTAAATTTAGATATGCTGATATCAGAACATTGGCATCAGGTTCAAAAAGTATTTATGTTAATTATGGTCCGCAAAAACTAAGAATTCAAACGCCTGTTATGTATATGCCTTATGGCATTGGTGAAGGATTTGAAGATAAGACAATTAAAAACCCAGAAGTCAAAAAGAATATCGATAAGAAGTATGATTTAACGATTTCATTCAAAGGTTTTGACGAGAATGTCAAAATTAAGTCGTTTCTTGACAAGATGAAAGAAATTGAATCTGAGATTATTGACAAAGCTTTCGAAAATCGCGAACCGTGGTTTAGAGATGATTATGATGGCAATAAAGCGTTCGTTTCTCGTATGTTTTCACCAATGATTAAAGTTGATAAAGATCAAAAAACAGGCAAAGTTGTGGGAAAATATCCGCCAACATTGCGTGTTAAAATTCCATACGATGGAGTAAATGACAAATTCAATTTCGATACATTTGATATGGATAATAACGAAACTGTTTTCACAGACATTATTAATAAACTAAAAGGTGGTCGAACTCAATTGATTATTGAACTGACTGGAATTTGGATTGCTGGCGGAAAGTTTGGATGCACCTGGAAAGTTGTTTCAGCTAAATTCCAGTTATCTCAAAATAATAAGCCAAAATTCATCGAAGATAGTGACACTGAGAAAGTTGATAATGACGATGAAGAGGAGGAAGAAGTAGAAGTTACTTCAGCAGAATTGGCTGATACAAAAATTAACGATGATGATGAAGAACAACAATCTCAAGATCAAGTTGATGAAGAAGAACAAGTTGAAGAACAACAAGCTAAAACAACTTCACGAGGACGTAAACCTAAGAAATAAAAATTTAAAAAAAGAATAAAATAAAAGCTATAAAACTTGCCATAATTATTTTTGCTAATATTGATGGTTCATTTTTGTCATTTAATAATTCCAATGAATTATTAAATAGTAATCCTAGGAGTTTAAACGCAGTATTGCTAGATAATAGTAAATACAAAACAAAACCATAAATTGCCGTTTTTAATTTCATTTTATATTCGAAATCTGGTAATTTCTTTTCATTCTTCATTATTCATAAGTAAATATAATATTTCAGCAGAATTGAAAACTGTATTATTAATAGGAATGGTAATAATAGTAGGTTGTATAGGCATTTCGATATCTGACATCCAATCAGGAATATTATTATAAAAATCGTCGTTATATAATGCTATAGATTTTATGAAATTGCAACATAAAACGAAATTATCGTTGCCATTTTCAAATAATTTTATTATTTCTCTTGCAAAATCATAGAAAATATTATTATCAGTAATATTATTAAAATAATTTTCATTGGCTGAATTATTTATTGCTGCTAATTTGAAGGTTTTTATAATTCCTTTAATTTGTCTTGATGTTAATTTCAATAGCCATTTGGGATCATTATAAAATCCTATTTTTTCTATTATTTGCGAAACATCCGTGAAAGCTTGTTGAACTGAATTCCATTCATATTTATTTTTAGGTTTTTTATTTTGTAATTTGTGTTTATTAATAAAAAAAATTAGATGTTTAATTAAATATGATGGAAATTCTTTTTTTGTATATGGATTCCAAGATCCATTTGTTTCTATGAAATATTTCAATTCTGTTGCAATAAAGAAATAGTTATTTTCACCATCTCTATAAATAAATAATTCGTCTTTGTTTTTGATATCAGTTATAGTATCTAATGTAAATGGGTCTTCGGTATTATTTAATATTATTTCTGGATAATATTTATATTTTTTAATTAAACTATTCATAAAAAACCTATTAATTATCTCAACTTTTTTATAATGATTTTTTTCTAAATTATAGATATACAAATTACAATCATAACAAATTTTATAATAATCTGTTTTATCGGTATATAAAATTTTTATACATCCTTTAAATATAAATTCTTTAGTATAGATTTGATCATTATTATAAATATATTTAAATAATTTATATATTTCTTGAGTATTTATTTCATTTCTTCCAATAGCCTTATAAATGATATCATATAAACTATTTTCATTATTTATATGACATTTGCAATATGTTGAATTATGAGAAAAATAAGAACAACAACGACAAGAGTTAGGAGTTCTATAAATACATAAATTCATTTATATATTATAATAGTTATAATATTTTATCATTAAATATTTTCTGGGACTAAAATACCAGCATTCATATAACTAAAATAGTCATAATATTTATTTTCTAGTTCTATATATTTAATGCCTTTTTTCATTACTACACGGCCTTTATTTTGTTTCTTAATTTGCATATTCTTATGTTTCATTATTTTATAATCATCGCTAATATTATTAGTATATGCTAAATCATTATAATTAACACCTAAAGCCCATGAATAACACTTGAAACCATTTAATAACGGTTTATTCTGTTTTGAATGTATCACACAATCAAATGAAGCACTTTTTAACATATTCAAAAATTTATTTATAATTGTTTTCTTTTTTTCGGCGGTCATTAATATATGTTCGTCTGTTGATAATCCATTGTCATTTCTATCTATTGTATAATCACTTTGTATTTGTTTTGGTGTTAATTTCATAATATAACTAAAAACTTGTACGTTCCTATCTTGTTTTGGCAATGCTTCGTGAGAACAAGAACGAATAGCTCTGCCAATAACTTGTTCTATTCTTACATTATTCCAAAATGGCTCGACCAATAAAACACGACGAACATTTTTAAGAGAAATACCTTCTGCACCACTTTGAGTAATACAAAATATTTTAGCTAATTTGCCATATAATTGATTTATATTTGATGGTAATGCTTTTTTCATTTCATTTGTTATATTTCTAAAATCACTATTAAACAAGTTCATTAATAATTTTGTTTTTTCTTTATCGCTATCAAAAATAATATATCTCTTATTATCATATTTAGGATTAAATATATCACTATCAGCGAATAAATAATTGTTATCAACCTTTTTTAATAATATTTGTTTATAACCTTGACGATTAAGAACCTCTGACAATATCCCCAATCCTTCGAGAGTTCTAAAAGAAGAATAAATAAGAACTGATCCCGGCGATTCTTCAACATCTGTTAATATTTGTGCGAATTTGGGACTATAATTTTTTTTCAAATTATCTAAATCTAATGTATCACTTTTAATTAATTTATCCATCATTATTTTCATTTGATTTCCATACTCATCAGCCACATTTACATTTACATTACCATTAACATTAGCATTAGCATTAACATTAACATTAACATCAGCATCATCAGCGTCAATTTCGGGTTCTTCTTTTTTGGCTGTTTTCTTTCCTTCTAATTCTTTTATTTTTGTATTTAGATCTTTAACTTTTTCAGCGTCTTCTTTAGATTTTGAATTTAAAACTTTGACTTTTTCAGCTAATACTTTAAGTTCTTTGAGTGGTTTTTTATCTTCTTTGGCTTTTTTGACAACTTCTTTTAATTGTTTTAAATCTTCTTTCGATTGTTTTGATATTTCTCTTGCTTTCTTTAATTCTTCTTTCATTTTCTTAATAGCATCTTTAGGAGCACCACCATATATATCATCTTCATCTGTTTCATAGTCTTCGTCTTTTAAAAATTTCTTTATGTCTTTTGGATAAACTCTTTTAATATTTTCAGGAAAACTAAAATTACAAACTGCACGAGTAAATGCACGATAAACAGAAGTATTTTCACTAAATAATCCTTGTCCTTTTTTCTTATTTAAATCTTGTTTAATTTCATAATTTCGTTGTTCTGCATATGCTTTAAATTGAGTATCAGTCATATTTAATTCTCGTTTAACAGTTGGTAAAACACTAGGGAATAATTCACTGCCACTAATACTATAATAACTAACTGTGCCTAAAATTCTACGCATAAATAAATCATCGTTAATAACTTTAGGATTATCTTCATCGGCCGTATCAAGAAAATATTTATTAAATTCTTCTTTAGAATTTGGAAGAGCACTGAAATTAATAGAATTGAATTTAGAGTTAATTTTAATACCTTTGATAGTATTCAACGAATTTATAATATTTTCGATCATTTTTGAAATAGTCGCGCCCCATTCTTCTTTATATATTTCGTTTTTATCGTTTCGTTTAAAATTGTGAGGTAATAATGATATATATATATTTCGTGCTTCGTTGTTTATTGCGACTTCATCGATTATATTATTATATTTATTATTTTCAATAAATTCTTCAGTTGTTATTGTTTTGGATGTTTTAGAATATGACAATTCATAAACAACCATATAACCACGAATTAAATTAATTAATGTTGCTATTTCATAAGGGTTATTAATCATTGGCGTTCCTGATAATAAAATAACTTTGGCGTCTTTTGCTTCCATAAGATAACTATAAATAATTCGTGCCAATTTACTTCCATTAACAATTCTACTAATAAAATTATGAACTTCATCAATAATAATAAAAGCATTATCAAACGGTGATGGACCCAATTTTTTTATTAAATTAGGCGATAAACCATTGTAACTAATGAATGTATATCTATTTTTGATAATATGAGATATTATAGCTGTTATATTTAATTTGTCGTCAGCATCTACTTTTCTTTTTATAATAATAGAATTGGGTATATCGTTTTCATAAATAGGTATCCATACAATACCATCTTTTTTAATAATAGAACTATCTATAAAATATTTTGTTTCAAGAATATTTAATGCTGTTTTATCAGTTTTTGATATTTTAATTTGCGTCCAATCTTTTTTTAAATTTAATCCTATTGAACTAATTTTTAATATTTCATTTTCATAATTTACAGCTAACGATGCAGGACTTAAAACAAACATCTTTTTTTTATTAATATAACCTTCAGCAGCCGCTATAGATGCGCCTGATTTACCAGATCCTAATTCATGATATAATAACGCTCCACGATATGGACTATCAAATTGTATATAATCTCTTATAAATCTTTGTTGAGGAAATAAAGAAATCTTATTATCTTCTACTACATCGCAAACATCTTCATCGCATTTACATTTAGGTTTGGCAATTTTAGCTGAATAAAAACTAGGATTAAAATTTTTATAAACTTTTTCATTATAACCTATTCTATTAGGTAAAACCCATTCTTTAGGCATTATTTCGTTTGTCATATAATTCTATTTAAATATAAATATATAAATATCATTTGATGATTAGTTTAGAAATTATTGTCGATAATCGCGAAACCGTTTTATATAATAATATGATAGATAGAGATTTAGATCAATATGATATCAAAATTTCTAAAAAACAATTAGATATTGGCGATATTCATATTGTTTTTGATGAAAATATTTATATTTATGAACGAAAAACTATGAGTGATTTAATCAGTTCTATTAAAGACGGACGATATAAGGAACAGAAATTAAGATTATTGACATCAGATAGTGATAATATCAATTATATAATCGAAGGAACTGATATAATAGCTTCAAACAATAATCACAATCAAGAATTATTAACAAGTGTTTATTATAATTCCGTTTATAGAGATAATATCAAATTATTTTTTACCAAAAATATAAATGATACAGTTACATTTTTATTATTACTTGCCACTAAGATAATTAAAAAACCCCAAAATTTTAATAAAACAACCAAAACACAATTATCAACAGATTATATTGATAATTGCAAAATAAAAACAAAAAAAATAGATAATATCGATAAAGAAACCTGTTATTTATTACAATTATCACAAATTCCAGGAATATCTAAACAAATCGCTAAGAATATTAAAGATATCTATCCATCCATGAATATATTATTGAAAACTTTGAACGAAAATGAAAACCCCACAAAATTATTAATGCAAATATCTAATATAGGACAACAAAAAGCAAATAAAATTATAGAATATTTATTATAAAAATTGATGACTACCCCATTTTAATTTATAATATTTTAAACTGTATTTATTTAATTCTGGTTTATTATAAAATAAATATGTAATAAATACAACACTTATTAATATTCCTCCTACAATCATTTTATTTATTTAAAATAATCTAAGCTTTATATATCGGATCTTTAGAATAATGGATGCTGTGGGATTCGAACCCACGATGCACATAGTGCAATATCATCTTAAGTGATACGCCTTAAACCACTCGGCCAAGCATCCGATATATAATAAAAAAATAAAAAACCTCCCTGAAAGTTCTTAAAATAAAACTTTACTTATAACTCACCGCATATTTATTTATAAATAAATTATCCTTATATCTTTTTTTTACGGTCAATATAGCAACATTCATTGCCCTGTTTATTAATTTTTAAGATATTACCGGTAGAACATTTATTATTAACTGGTCGTCTTAAAAGCGGACAATTATTTTTATTTTTTTTTTCTTTTTGATTTTCTTTATCTTTAGCTGGTTTTCGAGTTAATTTAATTGGCATATCATCATAAGAGCTTAATGCAACACTACTTGAATTTAACGGCGTTTTAGATAATGATTTATATAAATAATAATCAACTGCTGTTTTTTTAAGTATTCCTTCTATTTTTTTTATTATCTTTGCTTTATTTGGCATAATTTTATAATAAATTCTCTCGTCACATGTTTCAATTTTTTTTACTGTTTCGTCTTCTTTTGTTAATTCATTCATATCATAACTTTTACCTGCAAAATTATTTATTGGTTTTTTTGAAAAAAATAATTGTATTTTTTTATTATTTGTATTTATATTTATAAATCTAATACAAAATATATCTTTATAATTTTCCTGTGTTTTTAATTTTTCAATCATAGGTAAATACTTATGAGAATAGACAGGAATACAAGAATATGTATTTTTAGTTTTTTGATTGTAGTCACTTAGTGGGGTCCAATAATTTTCTACCATAAATTTAATAATATCAGCTATATTAATTACTTTTATATTATATATTGATATTTGTGTTGTTTTAGCATCTGGTAATATTTGTCGTAATTTATCATTATTAATAGCTATATAATTATGAACTATTACTTCTCGTTTTAAAAAACTATGATTTGTTGGGATATCTTCATGTGATTTATAACGAATACAACGGCCTTCTATTTGATCTTTTGCTGATATATTCCAAACTGGATCAATTTGATGAAGATGTTGTATATGTTTAAAAGAAATTCCTTCTTTTATTGAAGGTGATCCTAAAATAACTCGTATATATTTACCATCCATATTTCTTTTAGAATTTAAGATTTCTTTTATTTTGATTTTATTTTCGTCTTTTAATGAACCATCCCATAAAACATAGGTTTTGTATTTCTTATATTCACCAGTTAAATAATTAACCCAGCCATTTTCATCTAAATATTTTTGAATTATTTTTAAACATCTTGAAATAAAATTAGAATATATTAAATGTTTCCCCTGATATTTATCTAATAACTCAAATAATAATTTTAATTTGGGTGCATATCTGTCTAAATCACTCAATACCTTATCAACATTCTTTTCATCATATAAAGATATTGCAACCTGTCGCTGTTTTATTAAAAAACTTTCGCTATCTTCATTATTCATATTATCTTGATATTCTAAGGTTTTTTTAATCTGGTCCATCGATAATGGCACTTTTTCATAGTTATATATAACTTTGGGAAAATATTGTTTATCATCTGTGCTATAATAAGTAACTTTATTTTTTAAATATGGTATTAACTGAGATATAGATTTAACTTTATCATCAATATCAGTAGTATTTAATAATTTTACTAATTCTACAAATTGCCGATAATTGTCAAAAACTGGCGTTGCACTTAAAAAAAACATTTTACAACTGTCATCTGCATATTTTGATATAAATCTCATTAATAACCCACGAATATTTTTAACGACGTCATTTATTTTATTTGTTTTATATAAATTTTCAATATCATCATTTGAAATAAAATTTGCAATTAAATTATGAAATTCATCTATAATCAATATCCGATTTTTAGTAAAATCTTTTAATGTTTTTTGTAAATTATCTGATTTTTTAAATAAATTAATTATATATTCATATGATAATATCTCATACCTTTTTTTATAATATTTTTCTTTTTCTTTTAGTGACAATTTCTTTAATTTTGGAATTGTATCCATATAAGTAATTAATTCATCCATATAATTTGTTTTTAGACGCGCAGGCAAAATAACATTAACTTTATATTTTGGATTTTGTTTCATTAAAGCTTCGGCTATTAAAATCGAAGAACGCGTTTTTCCAGTTCCTATGCCATGAAATAACAATAATCTATCAATCTTATTTTCTGTTACATACTTTTCTAAAAATAATTGTTGTTTTAATCCATCTTGTTTTATAACTTTTTTATATTTACTATAAACTAAACTTCTATTCATATTTTTCTATATAAATATATATATTAAAATTCTATATAATAATTAAAATGGCTGTTGTAATTGGAGTTAAACAACAGATTAAAACATATCAAATTATGCAAGAAAATAATAATTATGTAAATATTAACAATAAATTATCTTCTAATTTAATTTATTTAAATAATGATGTCGATACTTATAGCAATGCTTCTATTATGTTTAGAAATAATTATGAATTTGGTTATATAAATGATAAAATTACTATTTATAATAATCAAAGTAATATTTTTACTGCAGATAATAGTAATATTAATTTATATAAAAATACGCAGTTCCATTCTAACATAAATGTAACTGATTATTTTTATACAAGTAATAACACCAATTATTTTAAAAATAATCTTAAACTCAATCTAAATGAAAATATAAACAATTCATTCGAAATTAATTATAATGATAATGACAATCTTCCTGTTCTTCAGGTATTTAAAGAAAATGTATATTTCAGATCTTCTAATATCTACACATCTAATATTTATGTTGATCCAAATTCAACAATTTATACGAATTTTATAGATAGTCCTAATTTAAAGCCTGTAATAATTAAAAATATGGCTTTTGCTGAAAGTTTGAGATTATTATCTGCAAATATCATCCAAAATATTTCAATTGACAATAATATTATTTTTGCAAATTTAACTGATTATAAACCAGGCACTCCAAATATTTCAACTTATGCTCCATCTAATTCATTATTATGGACACAATATATGAGAAATAATAATATTAATCAAACTGATCCTTTTTTTGTTCGACCTAATATTAGTATTATTAAATATGTTGATAAAGACCAAAACGCAGTAATAGGAGGTTCTAATATCGTAGAATATAAAATTAGCAAATTAGTCACATCAAATATTGCAACTCTCGTTCATTCCGTAAATAACTCCGGATATATTTCAATTGGTTCTAATTATAATCATGATATCCCCCTTAAAATTAAAATTTCGCCATTTTCTTCTAATATTTTCGAATATACAAATATAACTGATATTAATAATAAATGTTGTTGTATAAATTCTAATGGGTTTTTAAATATAGGTTCTATACAACCTGTTAGCCATAATCAATTGACTATAAATAAATATTCGAATTTAGATAATTATAATACTGATTTAATTTCGTTAAATATCAACAAATCTCAGTTCAATTCTAACACAGGAACAATAACAATACCTTTTATTAATAATGATATTTATACTAATATTATTTTTGATAGTTCTGTAACTGCTTCAACATTGACTTTATATATAACTAATAATTTTATCAAAAATAATATTCTTCAAAATGATCTTAATAGAACGTTATATGAAGATAGTCAATATACTTCATTAACATTTGCAGGTGTTATAACAGTAATTATTAAATTTCCTATAAATCTTTTTAATATTACCAAAAAGGATCCAGATAATATCTATGTTATTTATCCAATCAATATGATATCAGAACCTAATTATTTAAATAATGTAGAATTAAATAAAATAACTATAACAAAAACAATTATAGACCAAACAATAAATTTATATTTATATGTATATAGACAAACTTATAATTATAGTTATACTGGTAAATATTATCCAATTTATACTAATTTCATTTCTTGTAGCAATAATACAAATAATGTATTATCTATATCATCCACAGGTAATATTGGCATAGGTACTAATTATATCGATACATTTAATTTATTTACTTGTAATGCGTTGATTGGTGATATCAGTTGTAAATCTATTGATAATTTTCCATTAAAATCTATTTCATTGTGTAATTGTAGTATCAATAATATTGATTCTATTTATAATGCATCTTTTATAAGCACTAACAATTTAATATGTTCTTCAAATATTTCTTCAAATATTCTTAATAATAATTGTATTATAAATAATAATTTGTCTGTTTTAGGTTCTAATAATGGACTTATGAAAATTAATGCAAAAACTATTTATAATGGCGACACCCAATTCAATGATTATTTCATCAGTATTTATGGTAGCAATGCTATAGCCATTAATAATAACGTTGTTAATAAACATCCAAATATTATTATTAATAGCACTTGTGCCAATTCATATCCATTTTTAACTCTAAAAAATACAAGCAATACTTATAATATTTCTATAAATAGTAATAACAATTTTCAAATAACTAATAATAGTAATGTTTCAATAATTCAAAATATTTATAAAGACAATAACATAAGTATTTTAGATACTAGTTTATGTATTTTTAAAGATGTCAATTCAAATGTTAAAATTTTTATGGGTGCTAATACATCTCGTATAGAAACCTATTATTCTTATATATCGGGTATTGGTAAAAACCCAGCTATAAAAAGCAGTATAAATACTTATGGTAATTTAAATTTTTGTGATAGTTCTGAAAATCCTATTATTAATTCTTATTTTGATGTTAATAATAAATTACGAATTGGTATTGGAACTATTAATACCGATAGCGACTTAAATGGGATGGTTGTTAATTTATCAACCCTATTTTCTTCAAATATAACAGCAAAACGCAATATATTATTGGAAGGAACTATATTATCGATTTCTGACAGTAATTTAAAAACTGACATTAAAAAAATAAAAGATCCATTAGATAAAATAAGTAAAATAAGTGGTTATACATATACAAGAATAGATACATCAAATATAGAAACAGGACTAATAGCACAAGAAGTTATTAATATTTTGCCTGAAGTAGTCAAATATGAAAATAACCATTATAATATTTCTTATGGTAATATGTGTGGATTGTTGGTTGAATGTATTAAAGAATTAAAAGATAAAATAACTGCTTTGGAAGATAGATTACTATCTATATAATAATATAGATAATGTTGAGAAAATATATAGCTAATACATATTTAGCATATAATTTTATTGTAGGCACTATTTATATTATATGGATTTATCTACTTTATTATAATAAATGCAAGTGTTCTAAACATTTGTTAGAAAAAATAATTCATATTTATTGGTATGTAATTTTTATTTTAGATTTAATGATTTTATTTAAATTATTTACAACAGACGAATTACATTTAATATTTATAGGTAATTTATTAGGTTTGGGTAATATTTATTTAACCTATAGATATATGAAATATCTAGATGATACTAATTGCACATGTTCTAATATGTTATTAAAAGATTTAATAATAATTATTTATATTTGTGTTGCAATTTTTATAATTGGGTTCTTTATTGCGTTTGGTGTTTCGTATTTGCATTATGGTAAAATACATATTTTTGAACGATTGAAAAAGAAACCATTATAAAAATTGATTTTTTTTTATAAAATCTTACAATAAAATGTCAGATTATTTTAGAATTATCAATCGTGTTTCGAATGCTTCTTCGAACAAGGACATAAAAATAAACAATTCTATTTTGAATTATTATTTCAATTTTAATGATCTGAGTATTAATGTTAATCGACAAATGCAAATGAAATATGAAGATAAAAAACTCAATTTATTAGGAAACTTCAAAATAAGTTATGATACATCAGCCAGCAAAATCAAACAAATTATTTTTCAATCTCCTGATAAAACCATTATTATTTCCGGATCATTTATTTTAAAAGACGATACCCTAACTTACTATAAAAGAATTCGACCATCCGTTAATGTTATGTAGATAACAATTTAATTTTCTTGAAAATATGAGATAATAATACTTCAAGGTTATCATTTTGTATTTTATTATTACCTCCTACTAGTACTTGTTCTGGTTCTAGTTCTAGTTCTGGTGCTTGTTTTGGTTCTAGTTCTGGTGCTTGTTTTTGTTCTGGTGATGGTGCTTGTTCTGGTGCTTGTTTTTGTTCTGATGCTTGTTCTGGTTCTGGTTCTGGTTCTGGTGTAATTTTTTTCTTTTTTTTAATTTGATCTTCTATATAACTATTAAAATTATCAATATCTGTTTGTTCGCCGCCATGTGTGTAATACTTTATATCATAATCCTTATTCATTATAATAGTCATATTAGACATAGTTTGACGGAACTTGTTAACTAATTTATACATAGTTATATTATTATTATATAAAGTTTCGGTTATTTCTTTTGATATATCATCAGATGTAACATTATATATTTGTTTTTTATTTTGTTTATTTTGTTTATTTTGTTTATTTATTGATTGAAACTTATCTTCATTGCCTCTAATATAAAGTATAAATAAGTCACGAATTTCGAGTAAAATTCTGGTCCAACAAGTTATATATAGAAATAATTTACTAGTATAATTATCATTGTCATTATTATTATTAAATAATGGAAAATATGTTCTATAATATATTATTTCTGTATGCATATACAACAATTCTTTATAAATAAAACGAACTGATGTAAAATCATAAGTATGTGTTATAATATTACTATAAATATTCTCAAATATGTTGTTATATGAGTGGGTAACATTCTTATCAATTATATTTTTTAACTTTTCATAATTATCTTTATTTATATAATCGTTATTTTTATTAAGATAATAATACCAATTTATATATAATAAAGAATCTAAAAATATTTTCTGATTTTGTATTATTATATTTCTATATAGCTCTTCATTACTGAAAATTTTTGTTAACATTGTTTTAACTATATTTATATATTCAATAAATAGAGTATTATTAGTGACATACTTTAGAGGTAATTCAGGTAATTTATCTAATTGTTTATACATAATAACCAAATAATTATTAACAATAGATAGATAAATACATAATATTAAAATATCATTATCTATTTTGTTTAAAGTAATGCTGCTGTAATTGTTTATTTCGTCTTTTACTCTGTTTATATATTCTTGTCTAAATTGCATATAATTATCTGCGTTATATACATCATTCTTATATATATTTGGTATATTTGTATTATTAAATGATAAATAATCACCTATATTGTTTTTTATATAGTCTTTATCATAAAAAAGAAAATTATTAGCTTTATCACTGAATAAAAAATTTAATGCATTAAATGTATATATATTTATTTTATCATCTAAATTGATTATCAACTCATAAATAAATACTATATATGTCTCTTCTAAAAATTGCATATTAGCTATAAACTCGTTTTTATTTATATCTGGTATTTTTAGGACTTTATAGTATATATCGTATTTATCATCATATTGTATAAACTTATAACTTATATTTTTTTTGGTAATATTTGTAATTGTATACGGTGTTTTTCTATTAGAACCATCATGATAATATGCATTATAAAAATCAATAAATACTGCTTCAATATTCTCTATATTTGTCGCAGTTTTTAATAAGTTATTTAAATTCTTTAATTGACTATCTGATATATTATAACGTCCGTTATAATAAAGGAAAGGATTAACAGAATTAGATATATTAGATGCTATGTTTTCTATAGTATTATAATTAGTTGGTGCTTTTATATCCCGTAATATTCTATTAATATCATTTAAAATCTGTATATATATTTTTAAATACTGGTACAACATATATGTATAATTACCATTAATATAAATATCGTGTTCTAATATAATATTATTATCTAATAATAGATATTTACGTAATATTATATTATTTAATAAATGTCTATGAGTGGTAATATTTATGTCACTAGTATTATTAATATAATCATTTAATAAATTAAATGAATTTATTTTTTCATCAAAAGTTTTTTTATTATAAGGAGTAGTTTTTAATGTTTTAATTATGGGTAAGTTGTCTTTTATATTTTTATTAAAATTTTTATAAATATTATTATTTTTTATTTCTAAATTATTTATACAGGATTCTAATAATTTATCAAGTATGTTTTTAATTTTTATATATGATTCTTTATTAATTTGTTTACTATCT
>Ga0209597_1000019_pt1 | contig 97023 bp, 95 predicted proteins | sample M_140625_MF_Meta_FD_187316 | JGI IMG/M metagenome (GOLD analysis project Ga0209597, IMG submission 187316) | Freshwater microbial communities from Lake Montjoie, Canada to study carbon cycling - M_140625_MF_MetaG (SPAdes) (version 2) | ecosystem: Environmental > Aquatic > Freshwater > Lake... | reverse complement strand
TGGCGATCCAGGTAGGGAACCCCCACCTCCACCAGCTCCATGCCGCATTCGCGGCTCAGGAAGCGGGCCAGGGGGATCTCCATCTGGGAATCCGGCAGCAGGAAGAGGCGTTTGCCCTCCAGCCGCTCCCGGTGGGGTGCCAGGGCGCGGCGGCCCCGCTCCACCAGGGGATCGAGCACGGTCGCCACGGCCTCGGCCTGGATCCCGAAGGCCGCCGCCGCCGCCGCCATCCAGGCGGCACTGCCCTCCACGCCGAAGGGGTAGGGGGCTTCGATCAGCTCGGCGCCGCGGTGCACCAGGGCCCGGGCCGTGGCGCTCAGGAAGGGCTGGGCCAATAGCACCCGGGTGCCCCGGCCCACCGGCGGGAGCTCGGTGGAGCGGCGGGGCGGCAGGCTGCGCACCACCGGCAGGCCCATGCGGGCGAACAGGGCCATGAAGCGGTCTTCCACGCCATCGGCCAGCGTGCCGACGATCAGCAGCTGCTCCTCATCGCTGGCGGGCATCAGCGGGAGCAGGGCCATCAGGGCTTGGTCCTCCCCCTGGGTGAAGGTGGTTTCGATGCCGCTGCCGGAGTAATTGAGCACCCGCACCCGGCCCCGGTGGCTGTGGGTGAGCCGCTCGGCGGCCTTGGCCAGATCGAGCTTGATCACCTCGCTGGGGCAGGAGCCCACCAGAAACAGGGTGCGGATCTCGGGGCGCCGCTCCAGCAGATCAGCCACCAGGCGGTCGAGCTCCTCGTTGGCATCGGCCAGACCGGCCAGGTCCCGCTCCCCCAGGATCGCGGTGCCGAAGCGGGGTTCGGCGAAGATCATCACGCCGGCGGCGCTCTGGATCAGGTGGGCGCAGGTGCGGGAGCCCACCACCAGGAAGAAGGCATCCGGCATCCGGCGGTGCAGCCACACGATCGAGGTGAGGCCGCAAAACACCTCCCGTTGGCCGTTTTCCCGCCGGATCTCCACTTGGCCCGGGGCCTGCCCGGTTGGCGCCGTCGGAGCCAGGTTGCTCCGGCTCGGATGGGCCACGGGATCGCTCCAGCTGGGGGGACTCAGGACCATGCGGGAGGAACCGATCGTCAATCCCTATGGGCTAGCCAGGATGGAGGGACCGGCACGGCAACCCTTTACAAGTTTTCGGAATTGGGTCTTGCCCGTCCTGAGGGGCTGGATTCAGAATTGGGTTGGATGAGCAGCGATGAGTTGCTGAACGGCTTTTTTCATTGCAAATGGGAAGCTTGCGAGGCACCGAACCAGGTGTTCTTCCTTGTAGGAGAAAGGTATCGGATCGCGATGCAGAGCTTCGCCTATATCTATAGAGAATCTTGGCGTGGTGCGCCCAGAGCCTTGGTAGTAGTCTTCGTATTTGAGGGTCGGCTCTTTGTTTCCGCTAACTCTTAGTGGCACCGATGGTATGCCCAAAGAATCGGAAAGGATGAGGCCGTGCAGGGACGATGAGATGACTTTTTCTGACTGAGCTATTTGTTCGGCAACTTTCAGCGGGTGGATGAACGGATTGATGATGTTGAGGGAGGTGCCCGATGACCTCTGCCATGATTTCACTGCCTCAATATCTGAATAGTGAGGGATAATTGAGACTCTTCCTTGTACGGTTAGTTTGTCTTTGAGGCTTGGAAACAGAAGGGGGGTGATGATAGCGGGATCGAAAAAGACGGGTTTGGCATCGCTGGTTACGACTCCCGAGAGCTTTAGCTCCTGCAGGGTCAGCGGGCCCCTAACGGCAAGGCAACGCACATCGCGTCGATGGGGGATCTGATTGGGATGGTGGGCTCCGGATCCCCAGATGACATCGTGGTCCTGGAGGCTCCACAGAATGCTTCCGATGGCTAGAAGTTTGCCTTTTTCGTGTTGATCGGCAAGGCAAACATGTGATTCCGATAGTGATCTTACAATCAGTAGGGAGAGGTAGTCGCCAAAATTATGGTGATGATATATTTTTTTCTTGTACCGCTTGAGCCTCCAAGCGAACCTGCGCAAGGGGCTGGGAGATGCAGTCCTTGAGCTGGGGTGAAAGCCAAAAGCAAACAGATTGAGCGATGCGATTGTTCCTGATCAAATTCAAGCCTTACCTTATCGCAATGATTGGGTGAAAACCACTTGCAATTGGTTGGATATGGCAAATGGTATTCAGGATGGCTGCTTCTGAGCGCCGCTCAGAGCCTCCGGCGAAAGCCCTCACTGAAGGATGGGTTGGATCCCCGCTCGGCATCCTCATTGCTGCGGCTGAGTTTCCAGACGTTGCGGCTCAGGCGGCGGGCGGTGAGGCCACCGCGTTGGACCATGGCCGCTGCCGGGCGGGCCCCCATCAGAAGGGTGACCTCGGCGGTGCTCAAGGGAGCCCCCGTTTGCAGAGCGAGTTGGACGAGCTCCAGGCGCTGCCGAAGCGCCGTGCCATCAACGCTCCCTCCATCCTCATCTTCGTTCCAGATCCACGGAAGCTCCTTGCCGCCATCAGCCAGCTTGCCCATCAGCCCCAGACCGATGAAGGCGAGGGCCTGCTCGGGCTTCACCCCCTGCTGCACGGCCTGGGCCATCCACTCCGGCAGGTTGGGGGCGCCGTTGCCAGGAAACGGTTCGGCGGTGGTGGCTTCTGTAGGGGCTTCAGTCGTGGCGGTGGTGCGCTTAGCGGCCATCGGAACTTCTCAGCGGTTGGGCGGAAGGTACCGGGACCAGGTGGCTTCGCAAGGGGGGGTTAGCTGCGCCGCAGCCATCCCGGCGCTCCGCCGAACCAGCCCTCGATGTCGTCATCCGGGCGGTAGGTGGCGTCGGGCTCGCTGGGGCCGAGATTGAGGGCGTCGAGGAAGCGATCGATGCCATCGCCGGGGCCGCTGCGGTGGCGCCGCCGCCCCGCTTGCCGCAGCCAGCTGGCCACGCTCTGGTCGTGGTCGGCGAATTTCTGCAAGTAGATCCTCTCTTGCAGGGTCACGGGTTGATCGTTACCGATTCTCGCGAGGATCTCCTGCAGCCGCAGGCGGGTAGCGGGTGAGCATGGCACTGATCGGCGGGGGTGATGCCCGTGATAGCGACCCCTGATCATCCGGACGTGCCTGATGCCACCAAAACGGCCCTCCTGTCAGGGCCCACCCACCTCCGCGGCGTAAGATCCAACCACGTTTCGGTCCTCCGGTCCGGCGTGGATTCGCCAATGGAGCTCCAGGGCCTTCCACGGCCGGCCCCATGGGGGCTCGCCAGCGGAGCCTGAGGATTCCCCTTTCCATCTCTTGAGGAGTCACGCCAGGCGCTTGATGGATTCGACCTTCCGCCCCCAGACCGCCGAAGACCGGGCCATCAGCCGCCGCCGCACCTCCCTGCAGGGAAGCAGGCCCTTGGTGACCGGCACGGAAATGGGAACCTCTCGGGGGGGGGGACTGGGCAGCTCGCTGGGCAGCGACGCCTCCGGGGCGAGTTGTGTGATCACCACCGACAGCGAAGGGCGCCGCCTCTCTCGCCAGAACAGCCACGTGCAGTCGATCGAACTGCGCACCTACGTCTTTCTGGATTCGCTGCAGCCCCAGTTGGCCGCCTACATGGGCACGGTGAGCCAGGGCTTCCTACCCATCCCCGGGGATGCCTGCCTTTGGCTGGAGGTGTCACCCGGCATGGCCGTGCACCGCGTCACCGACATTGCCCTCAAGGCCAGCACGGTGCGGCTTGGCCAGATGGTGGTGGAGCGGGCCTTCGGCTCGATCGCGATGTATCACCGCGACCAGAGCAACGTGCTCCACTCCGGCGAGGTGGTGCTCGAAGCGATCGGCAGCTCGGTGGACCGCCGCAGCCGTTGTGAGGTGACCTGGACCGAGATCATTCGTGCCATCACCCCCGACCACGCCGTGCTGATCAACCGCCTGAACCGCCGCGGCTCGATGATCCAGGCCGGTATGAGCATGTTCATCCTCGAAACCGAGCCCGCCGGCTACGTGCTGATCGCCGCCAACGAGGCGGAGAAGTCCTCCAATATCACCGTGGTGGATGTGAAGGCCGTTGGCGCCTTTGGCCGCCTCACCCTGGCCGGCAAGGAGGGGGACGTGGAGGAGGCCGCTGCCGCCGCCATGCGGGCCGTGGCCCAGATCAACGGCTGACGGCCGCTTCAGTCATCCAGGCCCAGCAGCTGCCGTAGGCCCGGCGCCAGCTCCCGGGCTGCCTTGCCGCGGCTGCCGAGTTTGGTCTTGAGATGGGCCGGCATCTCGGCGTAGCTGCAGCCCGCCTCCCGCACCCAGAAGATCGGGTCGTAGCCGCCGCCGCTGCCCCGGGGTTCCCGCAGGATGGTGCCGTGGCAGATGCCGCATCCCTCCAGGCGGGTGATGCCATCGGGATCGGCCAGGGCCATGGCGCTCACAAAACGGCCGCCCCGGTAGAGGCTGTCGCCGAGTTCATGGAGGAGTCGGTGGATCTTTTCCGGATCGTTGGGGGCATAGCGGGCTGAGTAGATGCCCGGGCGGTCCCCGAGGGCATCCACCTCCAGGCCCGAGTCATCGGCGAGGGCCCAGCAGCCCGTCAGCCGGGCCACGGTTTCCGCCTTCAGCCTGGCGTTGGCGGCGTAGGTGCTGCCGGTTTCCTCGATCTCAAGGCCCGCCGGCTGGGGAAGCACCTCGATCTCCACCATCTCCAGCATGGCCGCGATGTCCGCCACCTTGTGGCGATTGCCGCTGGCGATGACCAGGCGGGTCTGGCTGGTTCCGGCCGTTGGGGTGCGGCGCTGTTCCGGTTGCACGGGGCTCGCGGCACTCAGGCCCCATTGTGCGGGATGGGGGTGGGCCTAAGGGGGTGAGGCAGGACGGGTTGAACATTCCACCCCCGGGCAAACGCCTGGGGAACCTGCCTCGTGCGAGACGTTAAGCAGCGTGGAGGGTTTTGTCGCCAACAGAAGCCTGAACTTTGTGCGACTGCTGACCTTCTTGCCGCTACCCCTTCCTAGGTTGCCTGGACACCTGGGTCTGAATAGCCATGCAGTCGAGTCTGGTCCTGCAGAACCTGCTGTCGGCACCGGTGCTGTTCTTCTTTCTCGGGGTTCTGGCCGTGGTGCTCGACTCCGACCTGGAGATCCCCTCACCCCTGCCCAAGCTGTTTTCTCTCTATCTGTTGCTGGCAATCGGTTTTCGTGGGGGTGTGGAACTAGCCCACAGCGGCTTGGGCCGCTTGGTGCTACTCACCATTGGGGCTGCCGTGCTGATGTCGCTGCTGGTGCCGATCACCAGTTTTCTGGTGTTGCGGACCCGCCTGGATTCCTACAACGCTGCCGCCGTGGCGGCCTCCTATGGCTCGATCAGTGCGGTGACCTTCATTACGGCCCAGAGCTTTCTCAATGTGCTCAAGGTGCCCTACGACGGCTTCATGGTGGCGGCCTTGGCTCTGATGGAATCTCCTGCGATCGTGATCGGTGTGGTGCTGGCCAGGGTGACTGCTGGCATTCATCCCAACTCGTCTGAGCGGGGCGAGAGAGGGGCGGACCTTGAGGAGGGTGGAGGCCTGCGCTGGAGCGAACTGCTGCGGGAGGCGTTTCTGAACGGCTCGATCTTCCTGTTGATCGGCAGCCTGGTGATCGGCTATCTCGTGGCGGCCTTCAGTCCCACCGGGGTGGAGAAGATGGAGCCCTTCACCGAGAAGTTGTTCTACGGGGCACTCTGTTTCTTTCTCCTCGATATGGGCTTGATCGCGGCCCAGCGGCTGCAGGACCTCCGCAAGGCGGGGGCTTTTCTGATCGGCTTCGCCGTGCTGGCGCCGGTGCTCCATGCCCTGGTGGGCCTCGGCATTGCCCGTTTGCTGGGCCTGAATCAGGGTGATGCCCTCCTCTTCATGGTGCTCTGTGCCAGCGCCTCCTACATCGCCGTGCCGGCGGCCATGCGCATGACCGTGCCCCAGGCCAATCCGAGCCTCTACATCTCCACCTCGTTGGGGGTGACGTTCCCCTTCAATGTGGTAGTGGGCATTCCGGTGTACATGGCCTTGGTTCAGCGCTGCATCCCGGCCGGTTGAGCGTTGAGCGAACCGGTCTTGATCCCCCATCAAGCACCGCTGTTTCGGTTCGATTTCTGCTCGATTTCCGCTCGATTTTTTCCTAAGCCTGAGGGCACACCATGAAGCGCATTGATCTGTTTCTCAACGAACGGGAAGTGGAAAAGGTCTGCAAGGCCATGCTGAAGGCCGGGGCACCGGGCTATTCGGTGATGCGTCATGTCACCGGCATGGGCGTTGGTGGTGAGATCTCCGAGGCGATGGATTTCAGCAGTTTCGGTGCCAATGCCCACGTGATCGTGTTCTGTGAAGCCTCGCTGCTTGATGGCATCCGCGTCGCCGTGAAGCCCCTGTTGCGTCGCTATGGAGGCGTTGGTTTCGTTTCGGCGGCCGAGGCCTTCTGAGGGTCTGGAGTGGGCGTGGCCCCAACATCGTTAACGTTTTGTGATGCACTGATCAGCTTCACTTATCTGCGCAGGCTGAAACGGTGATGGCGGTTCTGGCTCCGATGGGTTGACGGGAGGTTGGGCGGCGGAGCAGGGTTACACACGAACATTCCACCCCCCTCCTCCAGGAGCAGGTAATGGCAAACGAAACCATGGGCATCGCCCTCGGCATGATCGAGACCCGCGGTCTGGTTCCCGCGATCGAAGCGGCTGACGCCATGACCAAGGCCGCTGAAGTGCGCCTGATCGGTCGCGAATTCGTGGGCGGCGGCTACGTGACCGTCCTCGTCCGCGGCGAAACCGGTGCCGTGAACGCTGCGGTTCGCGCCGGTGCAGACGCCTGTGAGCGCGTGGGTGACGGCCTGGTGGCCGCTCACATCATCGCCCGCCCCCATCGCGAAGTTGAGCCGGCCCTGAACAGCAGCTTCGGCCTGGGTTCCAAGGACTGAGCGGACCGCGTCTGACGCGCTTCCCTTTCCCCATCCCTAACGACCCAACCGGAGAATTTCCATGAGCAAGAAGTACGACGCCGGGGTCAAGGAGTACCGCGACACGTATTGGACTCCTGATTACGTCCCCCTCGACACCGACCTGCTGGCCTGCTTCAAATGCACCGGCCAGGAAGGTGTGCCCCGCGAAGAGGTGGCTGCCGCCGTGGCCGCCGAATCCTCGACCGGCACCTGGTCCACCGTGTGGTCCGAGCTCCTCACCGACCTCGACTTCTACAAGGGCCGTTGCTACCGCATCGAAGACGTTCCTGGCGACAAGGAAGCTTTCTATGCCTTCATCGCCTACCCCCTCGACCTGTTTGAGGAAGGCTCGATCACCAACGTGCTGACCTCCCTGGTCGGCAACGTGTTCGGCTTCAAGGCCCTGCGCCACCTGCGCCTCGAAGACATCCGCTTCCCGATCGCCTTCATCAAGACCTGCATGGGTCCGCCGAACGGCATCGTGGTCGAGCGCGACCGCATGAACAAGTACGGCCGTCCCCTGCTGGGTTGCACCATCAAGCCGAAGCTCGGCCTGAGCGGCAAAAACTACGGCCGGGTTGTGTACGAGTGCCTGCGCGGCGGTCTCGACTTCACCAAGGACGACGAAAACATCAACTCCCAGCCCTTCCAGCGCTGGCAGAACCGTTTTGAGTTCGTGGCTGAAGCCGTGCGTTCCTCCCAGGAGGAAACCGGCGAGAAGAAGGGCCACTACCTCAACTGCACCGCCAACACTCCCGAAGAGATGTACGAGCGGGCCGAGTTCGCCAAGGAACTGGGTCAGCCGATCATCATGCACGACTACATCACCGGTGGCTTCACCGCCAACACCGGTCTGGCCAAGTGGTGCCGCAAGAACGGCATGCTGCTCCACATCCACCGCGCCATGCACGCGGTGATCGACCGCCATCCCAAGCACGGCATCCACTTCCGGGTGCTGGCCAAGTGCCTCCGCCTCTCCGGTGGTGACCAACTGCACACCGGCACCGTGGTGGGCAAGCTGGAAGGTGATCGTCAGACCACCCTCGGCTACATCGACCAGCTGCGTGAATCCTTCGTTCCCGAAGACCGCACCCGCGGCAACTTCTTCGATCAGGACTGGGGTTCGATGGGCGGCGTGTTCGCCGTGGCCTCCGGCGGTATCCACGTGTGGCACATGCCTGCCCTCGTGGCCATCTTCGGTGACGACTCCGTGCTCCAGTTTGGTGGTGGCACCCACGGCCACCCCTGGGGTTCGGCCGCAGGCGCCGCTGCCAACCGGGTGGCCTTGGAAGCCTGCGTGAAGGCTCGCAACGCCGGTCGTGAGATCGAACGCGAAGGCCGTGACATCCTCACGGAAGCCGCTAAGCACAGCCCCGAGCTGGCGATCGCTCTCGAAACCTGGAAGGAAATCAAGTTCGAGTTCGACACCGTCGACAAGCTCGACGTCTAAAGGATCAATTGCCGTTGACCAGCGGAAAAGGAACCCTTTTAGTTCCTTTTCCCCGGTTTCGGTCTTTGTCAGAACTGCCAATCACCCTTCATTCCAAGGATCCCCATGCCCTTCAAGAGCACCGTGGGTGACTACCAAACAGTCGCCACCCTGGAGACGTTCGGCTTCCTGCCGCCCTTCACCCAAGACGAGATCTACGATCAAATCGCCTACATCATCGCCCAGGGTTGGAGCCCCCTGATCGAGCACGTGCACCCCAGCCGCTCCATGGCGACCTACTGGTCGTACTGGAAGTTGCCCTTCTTCGGTGAGAAGGATCTCGGTGTGATCGTGAGCGAACTTGAGGCCGCCCATCGCGCTTACCCCGACCACCACGTGCGGCTCGTGGGCTACGACGCCTACACCCAGAGCCAGGGTGCCTGCTTCGTGGTGTTTGAAGGCCGCTGATTCGCGGCTGCGGTTCCGTCCTCTGGCGGAACCGCATTTTTACAATCTCTTGATCGGCAGGTTCAAGGCTTGTCGGTCATTTCAGTAAACATCTCGCTAGAGATTGGTTCTTTTCTTTCCATCTTCACCCTTTTCTGCGGCTCCACAGGAGCCAACAGCTGAGCCGGTTGGATTGGATTAGAGCAAAGTCCCTTTCACTTCTGACGTCCCCGACGTCGACAAACCCTTTACCCGGGCGGATATGGCCAGCACATCGAGTCGTCAAGCAGCCCTGGAGCGCCGCAAGGCCCTCACCGAAGGCGGCAAGAAATCCGCTGGCCGCTACAACTCGGCCCCCAGCCGGGTGCGGACAGCTGCCGATGCCCAGCCGGTCCGAACGGTGGCACCAGCAGCAGCCCCCACGGCGTCGGCTCCGGTGACCCCCTTGGCCACGGCATCTCGCAGCCGTCCGTCCGCCGCTGCCCTTGGGAGCCCTTCCCCCGATCGCCGCAGCGCTGCCCGCCCCGTGGCCAACCCCAGCCGTGACCTCGTGCTGGCCCGCCGTGAGGCCCTCTCCCGTCGCGGCAAGCGCGCCGACTCTTCCAAGGACCGCACCCGCACCGACCTGGCCCAAGCCACCCCGGCTCCCGCAGCCACCGTCAAGGCACCGTGCAAGTGCCAGGAGCGCGAGGACGCCGCCGCTGCCGGAAGCAGCCGCAGCAGCCGGGCCAGCCTGCCTTCCCTTTCCGTTCCGGCACGCACCTCCACCGGCTCCGCCGGCGCCGAACGCCGCGCCGCCACCGCCAAGCGGGCCGCCGTGCACAACCCAAGCCGCGCCCTGGTGCTGGCCCGTCGCGAGGCCCTTTCGAAGCGTGGCAAGTCCGCCAGCAACTCCAATAGCACCAGTGCCGCCAGCCTGGCGCGCCAGGGCAACCCTGACATCAGCAGCCGTGAGCTGGCCCAGAAGCTGCGGGAGCTGAAGTGCAAGGTCGGCTCGGCCGGTAGCAGCCGCAGCGGCGGCACCCGCCCCAGTGGACCCAACCGCAACGGCGCCAAGTTGGCCGCCGCCGCCGAGGCCAGCCTCAAGGTGGGCGTGAGTGAAACCCTCTCCGGCCAGCTCGTGACCGGCACCCAGGCCAACCGCTCCGTCAAGACCACCGGCAACGAGGCGGCCACTTGCCGCACGATCACCGGTACCGAGTACCTCGGCTCCGAGGTGTTCCAGACCTTCTGCCAGACCGAAGCCCCCAGCCGCCAGCCCGCCAAGGTGCGCGTCAGCGCCACGAGCCATGGCAATCGCGTGACCGGCAATGAGGTGGGCCGCTCCGAGAAGGTGACCGGCGATGAGCCCGGCACCTGCAAGCTCGTGACCGGCACTGAATACGTTTCAGCCAACCAGGACGCCGCTTATTGCGGCATCAGTGCTCCCAACCCCCGCAAGGTCGGCCAGACCACCACCGCCACGGGCCGTCCCGTCTCGGGCGTGATGGTGGGTCGCTCCGAGAAGGTGACGGGCAATGAGGCCGGCTCCAGCCGCCACCTCACCGGCGACCAATACGTGAACGATCACTCTGATCTGGGTGGTCGCAGCCCGGAGAAGGTGGCCAGCCTGCACACCCTGCGGGGCACCGGCATCACCGGCACCCACGTGGGTCGCAGCGATCAGGTGACCGGCGATGAGCCCGGCAGCTGCCGCCTGGTCACCGGCGACGAATACGTCGGCAGCCAGCAATACGACCGCTTCTGCGGCGACCGTCCTGCCCCGGAAGCCGCCAAGGTGGGCTTCAGCACCACCAACCGCAACCTGGTGGTGAGCGGTACCCGCACCGGCCGCTCCGAGAAGGTGACTGGCGATGAGCCCGGCACCTGCAAGGTGGTGACCGGCACCCCCTACGCCGGCCTCGAGGAGGCGGGCAACTGGTGCTCCACCAACCAGGTGGCCGCCGTGCGCCAGCGCACCCCGATGCGGATGGGTTCGGTGATGACCGGTATCCAGCCCGGCATTGGCGGTGTGATGACCGGTGCCGAGCGGGGCGCCTGCGGTGATGTGACGGGCACCCCCTATGTGGGATCCGACCAGCGCAGCCAAGCCTGTGGAGCGGCCTTGGCTTCCGATGCCGACTTCCCCCAGCCCCTGGAGGCTGCGCCCTGGAAGCAGTTCAGTGTGCAGTCGCCGGCCCGCGTGGCCCAGGTGCAGCGCGAGAAGAAGGGTGCCGTGACCGGCAGCAGCTACGAGTTCGGCGGGAGGATCACCGGCCCTTTTGACATGGCGGCTGACAAGGTCACCGGCACGGAGCAGTTCCGCTTCGATCGCCGTCCGAGTCAGCCGGTGTTGGTGCCTGCCCGGGTTGCTGAAGCGGTGGCGGAAGCCCCTGCTGTCTCCCGAGTCACTGGTGAGGGTTCTGGCCTCCGGATCACCGGAGACGACTGGGATCGTGGAGATCGGGTGACCGGAACCGAGGGCGTATCGGCCCGCCGCCGCAACCCCAGCCGTCGCGGTGTTCTCACGGCGATGCCCGGCCAGCAGCCGAAGCGCAACGATGCGGTGCCCGAGCCTGTGAGCCGGATCACCGGTTCCAGCGGCAATACTGTCGCTGGATCCCTGATCACGGTGTCCGGCGGCGCTCGGGGCTGAACGCACGATGCCCCGTCGTCCGCCGATGCCCAGCCGCTCCCTGGCCCCGAGCGCACCCCGGCGACGTCCTGCCGGTGATGCTCCAGGGCTGAGCGAACGTCTGGCCACGGTGCGGCGGGAAGGCGTGGGGGCTCCCCTGACGACGCCAGCTTCCTCGCCGCTCCCCTCCTCCCCCGCCCAAGTGTTCCGTACGGTTCCCAGGGGCCAAACGATGGCTGGCCTCCATCCCCTCAGCGATGGACGCACCAACGCCCGCCTTCAGGCCTATGACAACAGGGTGAAGGAAGCGTTCGACCGGATCGTGCCGGTGCTCAAGCAGCTCTCCTCCCTCCAGCACGAGGATGATTTCGTTGCGCGGGCGCAGCAGCTCGCCCGCGCCGAGTTGGGCTACGAGCTGCCCATGCCGATCCTGGAGCGGGCCTGGGTGACCCAGCTCGACATGCGCACCCTGTTCGCCTGGTGCGTGTTCGAGACCTTCGAGCAGACCAGCGCCATCTTTTTTCAGCAGGACCCCCTCGAGGGCCAACGGGGTGCTGAGGCCGCCCAGGCGTTCGAATCCTTCCTGCTGGAGTGCGGTTTCCACCTGCTCGACATCACCCCCTGTGCCGATGGCCGTCTGGCCCATGCCATCGCCTACGCGCTGCGGATTCCCTACAGCGCCGTGCGCCGCCGCCCCCATGCCGGTGCCCTGTTCGATGTCGAGAACACGGTGAACCGCTGGGTGAAGACCGAGCATCGCCGCTATCGCGAAGCCCAGCCCAACCCTGCCCATGCCGACACCCGTTACCTGAAGGTGGTGCTTTATCACTTCAGTTCCCTGGATCCGGCCCACGAGGGATGTGCTGCCCATGGCAGTGACGATGCCCTGGCTGCCTCCTGTGGGGCCAGGCGTCTCCAGGACTTTCAGCAGGCGGTGGAAAACAGCTTCTGCTGTGGCGCCTCGGTGGACCTCCTCCTGATCGGCATCGACACCGACACCGATGCGATTCGGGTGCATGTGCCCGGGCTTGATGGCAGCACCCATCTGGATCGCTGGCTGGATGCCCGTGAGGTGTACGAGGCCACCCGGCACCTCGGAGCGGCGGAGGGCCGGGCCCGCCTCCAGGCGATGGTGGAACAGGCGGCCGCCGCTAGCCCGGATCCCGGCATGGTGAAGCTGATCAGCCGGCTGATCGAGAACAATCTCTCCCAGATCGACTACGTGCGGCAGTTCCATGGCGGCCATTACGCCGACGCGGGCCATGCCGAGCGCTTCATCGGCGTGGGCATTGGCTTTAAGGAGATTCACTTGCGCAATCTCACCTACTTCGCCTACATGGACACCGTGGAGGAAGGTGCTCCCGACCTCGATGTGGGGGTGAAGATCTTCAAGGGCCTCAATGTTTCGCGCGGGCTGCCCGTGCCGGTGGTGGTGCGCTTTGACTACAGCGGCACCGTGCCCGGAGCGCGTGAACGCGCCGTGCGCCACGGCGAAAGGGTGCTGGAGGCCATGCGTCAGCGCTATCGCGATCTCTTTGCCGAAGGCCTCATCCATGCCCTGCTCACCGTGCACGACAAGGACCGCCATGCCCCCGCCGAAGCGGTAGGGTCCACGATCACCTTTGAGAGCGGAGGAGGGCACTGACATGCTGATCTGCAAAGTGGTGAAGCCCCTGGTTTCCACCAATCGCATTCCCGATTTTGAGCACAAACACCTGCAGGTGGTTCTCGATGGCAGCACCCAAAAAGTGGCGGTTGATGCGGTGGGCTGCATCCCCGGCGATTGGGTGATCTGTGTCGGCAGTTCGGCTGCCCGCGAAGCTGCCGGCAGTAAGTCCTACCCCAGTGATCTCACGATCGTGGGAATCATCGACCACTGGGACCCTGACGCGGGCAAGCCGCCCGTGAGTTCCGCCACCCCTGCCAAGGCCGATGCGCCGCCGAAGCCCGAGACGGCCCCTTCGGTGCTCTCCAGCCCTGCCGCGGCTCCTCCGGCGGCCTCTGCCAATGGTGGAGGAACGGCCTGATGGAGATCATGCAGGTCACCGGTTCCCTGGTCTGCACCCAGCGGGTGCCGGGTCTGGAGCATTGGAACCTGCGTGTGCTGCGCACCCCCAAGGGAAAGCTCAGCGTGGCCATTGATCCGGTTGGTGCCTGCGTCGGTAATTGGGTGTTCACCGCCAGCGGCTCCGCCGCCCGCTTCGCTTGCGGCAACCCTGAGGTGCACACCGATCTCACGATCGGCGGGATCATCGATTTCTGGGAACCCGATGGTTGAGGCCCTCCCCGGCCGCTACGGCCTCATTTGAGTGCGGCAGAGGCCCCGCGCCACCTCCGCCCCCGCCCCTTTACCCCTTCCCCGTCATGGCCAGCCGCTCCCCTCGTTCCTCCTCCCGCCCGGCGGCCTCCCGCCGTTCCTCCGCCCCGGAGAGCCCTGCGAGCGCCCCGGTCGGTGGGGTCGGTGAGGTGGTGCAACAAGCCCTCTCCTCTTCCGGGTCCCCATCCGCCAGCGCTTCGGCGCCGGCCACCGCCGCCGAAGCGCTGGCGGTGCCCACGGTGGTCCCAACCCCCAAGGCCCTGCCAGCCGCCGCCCCGTCTCCATCCGAACCCGTTGCCATCTCTGTGGTGGCGAGGGCCGTTCCGGTGGCCAAAGCCGCCGCGGCGTCGAAGGCCCCGGCCCCAGCGGCCGCCAAGGCCAAGGCTCCCGCTGCCCGCAGGGCAGCACCGGCCAGCCGCTCCACCGCCAGCCGGTCCGGAGGTTCCTCCTCCCTCCGGAGTGGAGCCGCAACCCCGTCCCGGGGCAGCAGCTCCGGACGCACCCCCGCCCCGACTCCCCCTCGCGGCGGTGGTGCCATCACACCCCCTTCCAATCCATCCACCCTTTCCTTCCCCATGGCTGACACGGTTCAGGGCATTGCCCTCGGCATGATCGAGACCCGCGGCCTGGTCCCCGCCATTGAGGCGGCTGACGCCATGACCAAGGCGGCCGAGGTGACCCTCGTCGCCCGGGAATTCGTCGGTGGCGGCTATGTCACCGTCATGGTGCGCGGCGAAACCGGTGCCGTGAACGCGGCTGTACGCGCCGGCGCCGACGCCTGCGAGCGGGTGGGTGACGGCCTGGTAGCCGCCCACATCATTGCCCGCCCCCACGGTGAGGTGGAGCCGGCCATCGCCGCCAGCGGCGTCATTCGCCGCCTCTGATGGCCTTGGGAGCCGCCCATCCGCGCGTCCTCGGCTATCTGGGGCGCGCCCTGAGCCTGGAGCTTTCCGCCGTTCAGCAGTACATGACCCAGGCTTCCTTAGTGGAGCTGTGGGGTGAGGGCGAGGCGGCTGATCGCTTTCGCCAGGAGACCGTGGAGGAGCTGCAGCATGCCGAGAGGATCGTCAAACGCATGTTGGCTTTGGGGGTCGCTCCGGCGGCCTCCCAGCTGCTGCCGGTGACCCATGCCCCCGATCTGGCGGAGCTTTTGCGCCGCAATGCCGTGTTGGAGGACAATCTGATCGCCCTCTATGCGGAGGCCATGCGCTTCTGCGCTCAGATCGGCGACGCGGATCATCAAGCCTTCTTTCAGGCCCTCTGGCAGGAGGAATCGCAGCACGGCCTTGAGCTGGCCACCTGGCTGGCCAGTCTCCAGGGCCCCGGCGGGTCCCTGCCGCGCCGCGTCACGTTCTGATCTCACTGCTCTCTAGCGCTGGTCGCTGGCACCGGGATGTTGTTGCGGTTCCGCGGCAGCGCCTAAAGTCCGGCGCCGACTGGTGACTTCGTCCAGCTTCGCTCTGTTCGCCTTCTTGCCCCTCTCCCTGCCCCTGCCGATCCAGTTGGTCTGGCTGATCCCGCTCTACGGGTTCAGCGGCATGGTGCTGTCGCTGCCCTGGGCGAGCGGCTGGATCAAGCGCAATGGACCCCGGCCCGCCGCCTACCTCAATCTTTTGGTGACCCTGGTGGCCGTGTTGCACGGCAGCCTGATCATCCGGGAGGTGCTGGCCCTGGGGCCGCAGCACCTGGAGATCCCCTGGTTCCGGGCCGGCGACCTTGATCTGCGCATCGGCTTCGACCTCTCGCTCACCAACCTGGCGGCCCTGGAGCTCGTGACCTTCATGAGCCTCCTCTGTCAGGTCTTCGCCCTGGGCTATCTCGATAAGGAATGGTCCCTGGCCCGCTTCTATGCGCTGGTGGGCTTCTTCGAGGGGGCCATGGCCGGTGTGGTGCTGAGCAGCAACCTGTTCATGAGCTATTTCCTGCTGGAGATGCTCACCCTCTCCACCTACCTGCTCGTCGGTTTCTGGTATGCCCAGCCCCTGGTGGTGACGGCCGCTCGCGATGCCTTCTTCACCAAACGGGTGGGCGATGTGCTCCTGCTCATGGCCCTTGTAGCCCTGTCGGCCTGGGCGGGATCACTCGAATTCACCGACCTGTACCGCTGGATTGACACCGTTCACCTCGCCCCCCTGCCGGCCACGCTGCTGGGCCTCGGATTGATCGCAGGGCCGATGGGCAAGTGCGCCCAGTTTCCGATGCATCTGTGGCTCGATGAGGCGATGGAAGGCCCTAACCCGGCCTCGATCCTGCGCAACTCCGCTGTGGTGACCTGCGGCGCCCTGGTGCTGCTCAAGCTGATGCCGCTGCTCCGCCTGTCGCCGGTGGCGATCGAGGTGCTGGTGGTGGTGGGCACGATCAGTGCCATCGGGGGTGCCCTGGTGGCCATCGCCCAGGTGGATCTCAAACGCGCCTTCTCCTATGGCACCACCTCCTATCTGGGACTGGTGTTTCTGGCCATCGCGCTCCAGAAGCCCCTGCTGGCGGTGCTCCTCCTCTTCTCCCATGGTCTGGCCAAGGCGTTGCTGTTCATGAGCGTGGGCAGCGTGATTACCACCACCAACTGCCAGGACCTCTCCGAACTCGGCGGCCTGGGCTCCCGCATGCCCGCCACCACCACCGCCTATCTGGTGGCCGCAGCGGGGCTCACGGGCCTGTTTCCTCTGGGATGCTTCTGGTGCTTCGGGCTGATGGTCGACACCTTCCGGGCCGGGCATCCCGTGCTGGCGGGCGTGGTGCTGCTCACCAACACGCTCACCGCCTTCAACCTGGTGCGGGTGTTCCGGCGGGTGTTCCTCGACAAGCCCCATCCCAAGACGCGACGCAGCCCTGAGGTGAACTGGCTGATGGCCCTGCCCATGGTGAGCTTGGCCGTTCTGGTGTTGCTCACCCCCCTGGTGATCGAGCGGATCGATCCCTACCTAGCGATCCCTAGCTTCTCCACCTCCAGCACGATCTTGGTGGTGGGCAGTGGCCTGGCCGGGGTTCTGACGGGGTGCTTGGTGCAGCTGGATGCTTTCTCCTCCCGTTCCCCTCTCCCACCCCTGCGGATGCTGCAGGAGCTGCTCGCCTACGACTTTTACACCGAGCGGATCTATAAGGCCACGATCGTGGCCTTCGTGGGAGGCCTGGCCCGGCTGACCAACAGTGTTGATCGGGTGCTGGTGAACGGACTGGTCAATTGGATTGGCAGAGGCTCGTTAGCCACCGCCGAAGGGCTCAAGCTTGGGGTCAGCGGCCAGATGCAGAGCTATGTGCTCACCCTGGTGGCGGCGATCATCATGCTGCTGGCCAGCCTGGCCTGGTTGAAGGGATGAGGCCTCAATGATGCTGAGCCTGCTGCTGCTGATTCCCTTCCTGGGCGCCTTCGCCCTGCTCTTCTGGCCGAGCAATCCGCCGCCCGGAAGGATGCGGGCGATCGCCATCACCACCCTCGCCCTGCAGCTGCTCTGGACTCTCAGGGTGCTCCTGGCCTTCGATCCCCACCAGGGAGGCATGCAGCTGCAGGAATCCCTCAGCTGGGTGCCGATGATCGGCCTGGATTACCGCCTGGGCATCGACGGCCTCTCGCTGCCCCTGGTGCTGATGAACGGGGGCCTCACCCTGGTTTCAGCGGTTTGCACCCGCGACATCAGCCAGCGGCCGCGCATCTACTTCGCCCTGCTGCTCCTGATCAGCGGCGCCGTGAACGGAGCCTTCCTGGCCGAGAACCTGCTGCTCTTCTTCCTGTTCTATGAGCTGGAGCTGATTCCCCTCTGGCTGCTGATCTCGATCTGGGGCGGCGCCGAGCGGTCCTACGCGGCCACGAAGTTCCTGATCTTCACCGCCATCTCCGGCGTGCTGATCCTGGGCGCCTTTCTCGGCTTGGCGCTCTTCACCGGCACGGTGGATTTCAGCCTCACCCCCATCCTCAGTGAACGGCTGGCGATGGGCAGCCAGCTTGTGCTGCTGGGGGCCCTGTTGATCGGTTTCGGCATCAAGATCCCGCTGGTGCCCTTCCACACCTGGTTGCCTGATGCCCACACCCAGGCCTCAACGCCCGTGTCGGTGCTGCTTGCGGGTGTGCTGCTCAAGCTTGGGACCTACGGCCTGCTGCGCTTCTGCTTAGGGCTGTTTCCCGAGGCCTGGGCTCTCGTGGCCCCTTGGCTGGCGATCTGGGCGGCGGTTTCGGTGCTGTACGGCTCCTTGGCGGCGATTGCCCAGCGGGATATGAAGCGGATGGTGGCCTACAGCTCCGTGGGCCACATGGGCATGATTCTGCTGGCGGCGGCGGCCGCCACGCCGGTGAGCCTGCTGGGGGCGATCTTCCAGATGGTGAGCCATGGCCTGATCTCCGCCCTGCTCTTTCTGCTGGTGGGCATCGTGTACCGCAAGACCGGCACCCGCGATCTCGAGGTGCTGCGCGGCCTGCTCAATCCGGAGCGGGGCCTGCCCTTCACCGGCACGCTGATGATCCTCGGGGTGATGGCCAGCGCCGGCTTGCCGGGCATGGCCGGTTTCATCTCCGAGTTCCTCGTGTTCCGGGGAAGCATCGGCATGTTCCCCGTGGCCACCCTGCTCTGCATGGTGGGTTCGGGGCTCACCGCTGTGTATTTCCTGCTGCTGGTGAACCGGGCCTTTTTCGGCCGGATGGCGATCACCCCACCCAGCGAGGATCCCAGTGCCGATGCCCGCCTTGATATCCGACTGGCGGGGGTGGCCTTGAGGGAAACCCTGCCGGGCCTTGCGCTCGCCCTTGCGGTGGTGGGTCTTGGCTTGGTTCCAGCTGGCCTGGGCTGGCTGAGTGAGACCACCGCCACCGCCATGGCCGAGTTGCCGGCCCAGCTGGCCGCCAATGCTGGAGGTCTGGGCTGATGCCGGTCATCCCTGCGCTGCTCACCCATTCCGGCGGCCGCCCCGGCGTCGAAGCTCTTGAGGCCCGGCTGCTGGCGGGAGAGACCCTGCTGGCTGACACCGCCGAGCACGTGGTGGAGGTGGTGGATGTGCTGAACAGCTATGGCGTGGTGCTCGATGCTTACAGCATCAACCTGATCTTCCAGGCCGAGCACCAGTTTCTCAATCCCTTCCCGGTCTTCCGCTTTCTCAATGGCGACCTCAGCCCGGCGAAGATCTGGCGCCACCTCAATAACGACCGCATCAACTTCGAGTACGCCGAATACTGCATGAAGGCCATGCTCTGGCATGGCACCGGTGGCCTCGATGCCTATCTCGATTCCGAGCCGTTTCGCCAAAACTGCGCCGCGATCATCCGCCACAAGACCCGGCGCGACCCCCTGCTGGCCCTGCTCCATCCGCTGTTTCCCAATTTCCTGCCCGAGGCGATCAGGGCCGCCGCCACCACCCATGCGCTCGGCCAGTTCTGGCGGGTGATGAGTGATCTCTTCCTGGATCTGGCCCGGGCCGAGGCGGATGGCTCGGTCGACTCGATCCCAGCCGTGGTGGCCTACATCAAGGATGGCCTTGTGAAGGCCGCCGCCAATCCGATCACCTATGGCGTGGAGCTGGGCAACGAACGCTTCTGGGTGCTGCCCCCCGAGGCGGGGCTCACGTTCCTGGTGGATGTGGCGGTTCCCTACGTGGAGGCGGTGTTTCTGCGTGGCATGCCGTTCCTGGGCACCGTGTCGTTCAACGCCCAGGCCCAGCAGATTTCGCCGGACCAGGGCACGTTCACCTATGGGGCTCTCTATGCCGATCCCCTGCCCACCATGGGCGCCGGCATTCCCCCCAGCCTGCTGATGCAGGACATGTTCCGCCATCTGCCGGAGCGCCTCCATGCCCTCTACCGCCAGCGCAGCCGCGGCGAGGGCGATGTGCGCGTGAAGATCTGCATGAGCTTCCAAAAATCGATGTTCTGCGTCACCAACGCCGCCATCGATGGCACCTTTCCCCATGCTCTCTCCAGCGCGGTTCCGGCCGAGCAGGTCGCCAACCGGGCCTATGCCCGGGCCTGGGCCGAGCGGCTGGCGGTGGCCCGCACCGACTGCCTGGATCCTTACAGCCCCTGAGCAGTACCCACCCCGTGGCCTAGGTTCAGGCAATGAATCAGCCCTGGACGCAGCGGCCCCGCCCCGATCGGCTGGAGCGTCGCATCGAATTCGATGACTACGAGAGCACCCGCCTCTTTCTGGAGCGGCTCAATGCCCTGGCGGAGAGCGAGGGGCGTTACCCCGACATCAGCTTCGGCCGCACCTATGTGAACCTCACCCTGCGGCCGGATGATGAGCAGCCGGTTGGTGAGGGAGAGCAGTCCTTTGCGGCTGCGATCGATGGCCTCCTCTGATCCCCAGCCGCCGCTTACCGGGCTGGGCATCCCGAGCGGGCCTGATCCGCAGATCGCCGCTCAGGAGGGGGGCCACCCTCTCACCATCGATCTGCGTGGGGCCTACGACACGGCGGGGATCCAGGCGGTGCTCGACCAGCTGGATCAGGAACTGGTGGGTCTGCGGCCGGTGAAGGCGAGGATCCGAGAAATCGCTGCGTTGCTGGTGGTGAACCGGGCCCGGTGCGAGATGGGGCTGGAATCGGCCCCACCGAGCCTCCACATGTCGTTCACCGGCAGGCCGGGCACCGGTAAGACCACGGTGGCCGAGCGGATGTCGAAAATCCTGCATGGCCTGGGCTATGTGCGCAAGGGCCATGTGGTCACCGCCACCCGCGATGACCTGGTGGGTCAGTACATCGGCCATACGGCCCCCAAGACCCGGGAGATGCTGAAGAAGGCGATGGGTGGTGTGCTGTTCATCGATGAGGCTTATTATCTCTACCGGCCCGAGAATGAGCGTGACTACGGCGCCGAGGCGATCGAGATTCTCCTGCAGGTGATGGAGAATAATCGTGATGATCTGGTGGTGATCTTCGCGGGTTATAAGGAGAGAATGGATGTGTTTTATCAATCCAATCCTGGCCTCTCATCACGGGTGGCCAACCACATCGATTTCCCCGACTACAGCGCGATTGAGTTGTTGGCGATCGCCAAGCTGATCCTCGCCAGCGAAAACTACCGTTTCAGTGAGGAGGCCACTGACGTTTTCGCCGACTACATCGTGCGGCGTATGCAGCTTCCCTTCTTCGCGAATGCCCGCTCGATCCGCAATGCCATCGATCGGGCGCGCATGCGTCAGGCGAATCGCTTGTTCAATGGCATGGGCACTCGGTTCAGCAGGCTTGATTTGATGACGATCGAGGCGGAAGACATCACGGCCAGCCGCGTTTTCCAGGGGGTGGTAGAGGGCCTGGATCGGAGTGAGCCGATTATTGAATGAATGTTTTGTTTGTCTTTTCACCTTGGGATTTTATGTAGACCTCGTCAAGGATCTCAATCCATCGCTTGGCCACTGCTGGGGCTGAATACTTCGATATCTCCATGTCGTGATTGAGGTATGCCTGCGTGAATTGATTGTAATGGGACGAAAGCCCCAGGATTCCTCGCTGAATGGACTTCGGATCTCTTACATCGCAGAAGATGCCGATTCCCAGTGATTCAATGATGATTTGAATTGGATTCCCTTGCGGGCCCACGGCCAGAATGGGTTTCTTGTGTCCTAGGTAATCAAAAAATTTCGAAGGTTGATTATCGACATGTCTTTCCCCGATAACAACCATGAGAATGTCGACTTCTTCGGCAATTGAGTGGGATGCGTTGTAGCTGATTGCGGGATGAATTCTGATCTGATTTGAGAGAATGGGATTGCTATCAATCACCTCGCGGGCTCGTTTGTAGAGGTACCCGTAGATTGTCAGCTGGATGCAAATCGGATTGAGGGTCTCCCGAGCCAAGAGCATCGACTCAAGAATCGAATCCACGGGCCGCCATTCTGGAATGTTGCCGAGATGGGCAATCGTGAGATGCTCGCGGACCTCTTTTCTGTCAGCCAGATTGGCTGGATGACGTTGACTCGGATAAAGGCTTGGATCGGTCGGATAGCTGTCTGTGATTGGAAGGCATTTTTCTTTTGTGATCAGTTCCGCTTCGACGTAGCGCTCCAATGTTTTCGGTGACATGAAAACGGCAGCAATGGCCTGTTTCAGTACTTCAATCTGGCGGGTCCGGTCATCCGGGTAGAACCCATCGGAATCTCGTTGTCCATGGGGATCGTCATAGATAGCGAGTAAGGGTTTGTCATGTCTCAGCGATAGTTCTGCTGCAATCTCGAGGATTTTGAAGTCAGGGCTTTTGCCAGCGATCATGTCGAAATCCCAGCGTGCCTCGGCCTTCTCTGCGACCTGTCTGATTCCCGTGTAAAGGTAGTCTGTGGAGTTGTGCTTAGTCAGTTTTTCCAGGCATTTACTCGTCAGTTGGAGTATGCCAAATAGAAGACGCAAGGGGCTTCGCTGCGGTTGTCGATTTCGCTGTATTGAGTAGCGAATGGAGTTCGAAATATTGTCGGTAAGGTGAAAATTCTCTGCTGGGAAGTTTGTTTTGCCGTGAAGGAGTGACGACAGGGCTGGCGAGGGGCCCGCAAAATGAAACTCCCATTCACTCGCCTGCAGATGATTGCAAAGCTTGGTGAAGATCAATCCCTGCACGCCGCTGCCGCCGGGCGGCTGGATTGTGAGCAGAAGGATGCGTTTCTTTCGCTCGCTCATGGATCGGTTCTGTCGAAAGGTTGGATCAGGAAAACCCAGTAGGCTGACGCCGTCATCGCCGTTTCCTTGAGTCGATCTGCAACAGATCCCTCACCTGTTGCACCTGGCGGGCAACGGCAGGATCGGCACTGAGCTTCTTCTCCACCTGTTCCACGGCGTACATCACGGTGGAGTGATCTTTGCCGCCAAAGGCTTCGCCGATCCGGGGTAAGGAGAGGTTGGTGCTTTGCCGCATCAGAAACATCCCGACCTGGCGTGCCTGGCTCACGGCCCGGCGCCTGCTGGGGCTCTTCATCTCCTCCACGCTCACGCCGAACACCTCCGACACCTTCTCCAGCACCTGCTTCGGCGTGACCTCCACATCATTGCCCACCGGATCCAGCATGGGCGCCACCGATTCCACCGTCATCGGCAGGCCGGTGATGGAGGCGAACGCCACCGCGCGGGTCAGGGCCCCTTCCAATTCGCGGATGTTGGAGGTGAAGCGGCCGGCGATGTACTGAATCAGCTCCCGCGGCAGGGCCATCTGCTCGCTTTCGGCCTTCTTGTGGAGGATCGCCATGCGGGTCTCCAGGTCGGGGACCTGGATGTCGGCGATCAGACCCATCGAGAAGCGGGAGATCAGGCGTTCCTGGAGCCTGGGAATCTGATTCGGTGGCCGGTCGGAAGCGATCACGATCTGACGCCCCGCCTCATGCAGGGCGTTGAAGGTGTGGAAGAACTCCTCTTGGGTGTATTCCTTGCCCTCGATGAACTGGATGTCATCCACCAGGATCAGATCGGCGGCCCGGTAGCGGTCGCGGAAGGCCTGCATACTGTCCTTACGGATCGCCTGGATCAGGTCGTTGGTGAAGGTTTCGGTGCTCACGTAGAACACCCGCGCCTGCGGATCGATCTCGAGGCGGTAGTGGCCGATCGCCTGCATCAGGTGGGTCTTGCCCAGCCCCACGCCACCGCAGATGAACAGGGGATTGAACTCCCGGCCCGGCGCCTCGGCCACCGCCAGGGCCGCCGCATGGGCCATGCGGCTGTTGGGCCCCACCACGAACCGGCTGAAGCTGTACCGCGGGTTCAGGCCCGCGGCCGGCCGGCCCCCCGGTCCCATGGGGGGCGGACCGCCCTGGTGCGAACCCTCCCGGGCCGGGAAGGCCGCATCGGCTCCGGAGCCCGCCGCCCCGTCGGAGCCTTCCGGCCTGGTGCTCGATCCCCCCCGCGGCGACCGTCCCGTGCCAGCTCCGGCCACGGGCGGTAGGCCGGGCTCGCTGCCCGCCCCCGCGGCGGCCACCACCTCCACCACCACGCTGCGTCCGGCGATCTCGCTGGCCACGGCGGCGATTTGGCTCTGGTAATTCTTGCGTAGCCAGCCGCAGGTGAAGGCGTTGGGCGCCTCCAGCCGCAGCTGTCCCTCGGCGTAAGTCAGGAAACGGGCGGGCCGGATCCAGGTCTCGAAGGTCGGTTTGCTCAGGTTGGGCTGCAGGGCCTGCTGTACCTGGTGCCAAAGCTGTTCGCCCTGCTGCACCCTGGAACCTCCCTTCAACTGCTGAATATAGGCAGCGGCGCACCGCTGGTCCGTCTTTAATGAAACCGTTCCTGTGTCCAGCGCCACCGCGATGGCCCCATCCGGCTCCCATCCCCTGCCCGGCGATCGCGTGAGCGCCCCCTCGTCGACCTTCCGCCATCCTGCGGTCATCAGCTTGGAGCCTTGGCGGGTCAGCTTGAAGCGGGCCGCCCTGATCGCTCCCGCCCTGCTTCTTACCGGCTGCGCCGGGGGAATTACCCTCCCGGGATCACCAGCGCGGCCGGAGCGCACCCGCATCAGCGATGCCCCAGTGGCCCTTCCCCTCAAGCCCCCTAGCAACCAGATTGTGGCGGCCGTGGACAAGGTGGGTCCGGCCGTGGTCCGCATCGACACCGTGAAGCGGATGGTGAATCCCCTCGGTGGGGTCTTCGGTGGTGGACCTGCCATTCAGCAGCAGCAGGGCCAGGGGTCGGGCTTCATCACGCGCTCCGATGGGGTGGTGCTGACCAATGCCCACGTGGTGGAGGGCTCCAGCGACGTGCACGTGACCCTGCCGGACGGCCGCAACTTCACCGGCAAGGTGCTGGGCGCCGATCCGCTCACCGATGTGGCGGTGGTGAAGGTGGTGGCCACCAAGCTTCCCGTGGCGCCCCTGGGGGATTCCTCCCGGGTGCGGCCTGGCGAATGGGCCATCGCGATCGGCAACCCCCTCGGCCTCGACAACACCGTGACCGCCGGCATCATTAGCGCCATCCAGCGCACCAATGCCCTCGGTGAGGGCCAGCGGGTGCCCTACCTCCAGACCGATGCCGCCGTGAATCCTGGCAACAGCGGCGGTCCGCTGATCAACGACCGGGGCGAGGTGATTGGCATCAACACCGCCATCCGCCAGGCCCCCGGAGCCGGTCTGAGCTTCGCCATTCCGATCAACACCGCCCGCCAGATCGCCGCCCAGATCCTGGATCGCGGCTATGCCAGCCATCCCTACATCGGTGTGCGGCTGCAGGCCCTCACCCCCCAGCTGGCCCGCGAGATCAACGGCGCCACCAATGAATGCCAGCTGCCGGAGGTGAACGGGGTGGTGGTGGTGGATGTGATGGCGGGGAGTCCCGCCGATCGGGGTGGCCTGAAGCCCTGTGACCTGATCGAGCGGGTGGGTGACCAGGCGGTTGCCAATCCTTCCGAGGTGCAGCTGTCGGTGGATCGCGTCCGGGTGGGCGACGCCGTGGGCCTACAGGTGCGGCGCCGCGACCAGGCCCTCACCCTCACCCTCCGTCCGGCGGAACTACCCCGTGGTCAATGAGCGCCCTGGCTCCGCCCCGGGCTGACCGCGGCGATCTGCCGCAACCACGTCCTGAGCGGCGCCTCGTGATGCTGGCCCGCTGGCCGGCCCCGGGCCGCTGCAAACGGCGTTTGGCGGTGGAGCTGGGTGATCGGCGTGCCGCCCGGGTGCAGGCCCGCCTCACCGACCATGGTTTGGCCGCCTCCAGGCAGGCCTGTGCCGCTGTGGCCGCCGAGTTGCTGCTGGCCACCAGCGGCATCGGGGCCGCCGCTGCCCGGCGCTGGGGACTCGCCCTCGGGGCCGATCGGGTGGTGCCCCAGGGAACGGGCTCCCTCGGGCTGCGCCTGCGGCGCCAGGTGGTGCGGGCGCGGCGCGAAGGCGTGCGGCACCTGCTGCTGATCGGCAGTGACCTCCCGGAGCTAGCGGCGGCGGACCTGCTCCATGCCTTCCACGCCCTGGCCCACGGGGCCCCCCTGGTGCTGGGCCCGGCCCTGGATGGGGGCTACTGGCTGATCGGCCTGGGCTGGCCGGGGCCAGCCGGCTGCCCGCCCTTCCATCCGGTGGTGGGTTCCCCACGGCTGTTCGCCGGTGCGGTGGGTCCGATCCCCTGGGGGAGCGACGCGGTGTTGCGCCAGACCCTGGTCGCCGCCGACCGGGAGGCCCTGGGGGCGACCCTGCTGGCGGTGCGCTCCGATCTCGACCGCCCCGCCGACCTGGCGCGCTGGCGATGATCCGCTCCCTCCCGGAGCTCAGCGTGGTGATCGCCGCCCGTGATGAGGCCTGCGGCCTGCCGAGCCTGCTGGCCGATCTGGCGTCTGGGAGCTGTCAGCCCCTTGAGGTGCTGGTGGTGGATGGGGCCAGCCGGGATGGCACGGCCCGGCTGGCCCGGTTGGCCGGGGCGCGATCGCTGCCCTCGGAGCCCTGCCGCGGCGCCCAGTTTGCGGCCGGCGTGGCGGCCACCGATGGTGCCTGGCTGCTGCTCCTCCATGCCGATGCGCGCCTGCCCCGAGGCTGGCAGGACCTCGTGCATGGGGCCATGGAGCGGGGCCCTGGGCGGGCCTGGGCCTTCCGGCTAGCGGTGGATGCACCCGGTCCCGCCCTGCGATTGGTGGAGGTCCTGGTGACCCTGCGCAGCCGCTGGCGCCGGCTGCCCTATGGCGACCAGGGACTGCTGGTGAGCAGGGAGCAGCTGCGGGCCGCCGGTGGCATCAGCTCAATTCCCCTGATGGAGGACCTCGATCTGGTGCTCCGCCTGCGGCGCATTGGAGCGATCGGCCTGTTGCCCGGGTCCCTGCGGGTGAGTGGCCGCCGCTGGCGCCGGCTGGGGGTGCTGGGCACGGCCCTTGCCAATGCCCGGCTGCGGCGAGCCTGGCGTCGGGGCACCCCACCGGAGCAACTGGCTCGGCGTTACTACCGGGGCGCTGAGGGGCCTTCGGCTCAGGGGGCGTACCAGAAGGCGCAGCGACGGCGTTGGGGCTCCAGCTCCCAGCCCTGACCCTCGTAGAACCCCACCACGTGGGGGTCGGCGAAGAGGCTGACCCGGTCCACCCCCATCGTCAGGAGCTCGGCGATCACGTAATCCATCAGCTGCCGTCCCAGCCCCGCCCCCTGGTAGAGCGGATGGACGGCCACATCCCACACCGTGGCCTCCACGATCCCATCGCCGGTGCAGCGGGCGAAGCCCACCAGCTTGGGCAGGCGGGTGTCGTGGCGCCAGAGCCCCACGCAGAGCAGGCTGTGCTGCAGGGCCTTGCGCACCCGCCGCAGGGGCCTGCGGCTCCAGCCCACCGCATCGCAGAGCTGCTCCAGCTCGATCAGGTCGATCTCCCTCTCGAGGCTCAGCACCAGGTGCAGCGCCGGATTGGGGGTCGGACAGAGACGGTGGCGCTCCCCGTACAGGCTCTCCAGGAGGTCGTTGCTGGGGTCGGGCAACCGCGGGGGAACAGATTCGGCACGGCCCAGGCTACGCAGTCTGTCGAATCGGATCCGGTGGGGCTCTCCTGAGGCAGGGTGGAGATCGCCGCCGCAGGGACCCTGGGCATCGCCAGCACCCCCACCACCCCGGTCCCTTCGCGCCCCGCTGCCTCCGTTCCCGGGCCCGCGGCACCTCCGGCCGTTCCCCTGCTCGTGGGCCTGCATGGCTGGCTTCTCTCTGGTCGTCTGTGGGATCCCCTGCGCCGCGAGCTCGAGCCCGCTGTTCCCTGCTGGTGTCCCGATCTGCCGGGCTTTGGCGGGCGGCCCCGGCCGAAGGGGTTGCAGCCCAGCCTGGCGAGCTATGGCCGCTGGCTGGCGGATGAGGTGCGCGCCCAGGCCGGTGGACGCCCGGTGGTGTTGCTGGGCCACTCCCTCGGTGGCAGCGTGGCCCTCCATGCCGCTCCCCATCTGGGGACACAGCTGCGGGGCCTCGTGCAGGTGGCGGCGGGAGGGGGGGTGTATCAGCCCAGGCCCTTTGCCCGCCTGCGGCAGGCCGGATCAGCCTTCCTGGCGCTGCGGCCCGCCTGGCTAGCGCCGCTACCGGCCATGGCCGCCTGGCGGAGTCCCCTGCTGGCGGAGGCAAGGGCCGCCCGGGGTCTGCTGGCCTGCAGTACCAACCGGGGCGCCGTGGGGCAACTGCCCCGGCTCACGGCAGCCCTCGGGGTGCCGAGTTTGTGGATTGCGGGCTCCCGCGACGGCGTGATGGAGCCCCGCTACGTGCGTCACCTGGCCGGCTATAGCCGCCAGCACCGCCTGGAGCTGCTGGAGGGGGCCGGTCACCTGCCCATGCGACAGATGCCTGGGCGCCTGGCTGCCCTGATCGAAACCTGGCTGGTGGAGGAGGGGCTCCTGGCGGGCTCCGGGGATCCGGTCGGGGCGTTCGATGCGGCCGGGGGGCCCGGGGCCCGGGGCAGTTGATCAGGACCTCGAGCCCCGGCCCTGGGGCTGCCGCAGGACGGGTGTCAGAGGCTGGCCAGCCCCTTCTCCTGCAGGTCCGCAAGCTGGGCGTAGAGCCCACCGGCGGCCCGCAGTTGCCGGTGGTTGCCCTGCTCCACCAACCGCCCGCGGCGCAGGACCAGGATGCGGTCGGAGGCCTCCACCGTGGCGAGGCGGTGGGCGATCACGATCGCGGTGCGGCCCTCCAGCAGCGATTCCAGGTCGCGCTGCAGGGTGGCTTCGGTGGAGGGATCGAGGAAGGCGGTGGCCTCATCCATCACCAGCACCGAGGGCTCGCGGATCGCCACTCGGGCCACCGCCAGCAGCTGCCGCTCGCCGGAGGAGAGGTTGGCTCCCCGCTCGCGCAGTTCGGTGGCCAGGCCCGCCCCGAGCCGTCCGAGCAGGGGCTGGAGACCAAGGTCGTGGCAGAGGCTCTCCAGTTGGGCATCGCTGAGATCGGCATCGAGGCGCAGGTTGTCGGCCACATTGCCGCTGAACAGGAAGGTGTCCTGCAACACGACCCCGAGGCGGCGCCGCAGCAGGGCCACCGGCAGCTCGCGGATGTCCACTCCATCGAGCAGGATGCGGCCGGCCTGGGGTTCGTAGAGGCGGCAGAGCAGGCGGATGATGGTGGTCTTGCCGGAGCCGGTGGGCCCGACGATCGCCACGTGTTCCCCCGGGGCGATGCGGAAGGAGAGGTCTTCAAGGATGGGATCGTCGCTGCGGTAGGCGAAGCTCACGTTCTCGAACACCACCTCGCCGGCTCCGGAGGTCAGCCCTTCCGCCACCGCCCTCTGAGCCAAAGCGCTCCGCTGCGGTGAGGGCAGGTCGGCGATCTCGATCGGCTGCTCCAGGAGCTCGCCGATCCGCTCCACGGCGGTGAGACCTCCCTGGATCTGGGTGAACCGCTCCGCCAGCTGGCGCAAGGGATCGAAGAGGCGCTGGGAGAACAGGATGAAGGTGGTGAGGGTGCCTAGACCCATGGCGCCTGCGGTGACCATGGTGCCGCCCAGGGCCAGCACCAGGGCCACCGCGGCCAGGGCCACCCACTCGATCAGGGCAGAGATCGCGCTGTCGTAAAAGATCGTGCCGGTGATCGCATCGCGGTAGAGCGCGGTGGTTTGGGAAAAGCGGGCACTGTTCACCGCCTCGCGACGGAACATCTGCACCACCTCAAGCCCCTGCAGGTTTTCCTGGAGGTCGGCGTTGAGCTGGCCTAGCTCCTCGCGAACCCGGTAATTGGCGCGGCGGTAGCGGCCCTGCAGCCAGATAATCGCTCCGGTGACCGGGACCTGGATCAGCAGGAGCAGCAGACCCAGCCGCCATTCGATCACCACCATCGTGATCGCGATCACCAGCAGACTCACCAGGTCGGCGAGCACCCCCACCGCCCCACTGCCGAACACCTCCGCCAGCGCGTCCACATCGCTGGTGAGGCGGGTGAGCAACTTGCCCACCGGGGTGCGGTCGTGGAAGCGGAGCGAGAGGCCCAGGGCATGGCGGAACAGATCGGCGCGGATCCGGGCGGTGAGCCGCTGACCCACCACCTGCACGTTGAAGCTCTGGGTGCCCTGCAGGGCCAGGCGCAGCATCACCGCCACCAGGAGCAGGCCCACCAGAAGCCGCAGGGCCACCGGCACCGGCAGGGCCGCCAGCCAGGGGAGGGTGGCTTCGCGGCGGAGCACGCTGATGGCCTGCCCCACCAGCAGGGGCTGCACCGCTCCAGCCAGGGCCAGGGGAATGAGCAGCAGCAGCGAGAGCAGGAGGCGGCGACGGTCGCGGCCCAGGTAGGGCAGCAGCCGCCGCAGGCGCTGCATGTCGAGGGAGGCCATCAGGCGGGTACCGCCGCGCGCGAGACGGCACGGACGCGTTCCACGATGGCCTGGAGGCGGCCGTCATCGAGCCGCAGGGCCAGGGGATGGCCCACGAGCCGGGCGGTGCTCTGGAACAGATCCTCGATGGCGATCAAGCCGTTGTCCCGCAGGGTGCGGCCGCTGGCCACCAGGTCCACGATCGCCTCGCTCATGCCGGTGATCGGGCCCAGTTCCACCGAACCAGCCAGGTGGATCACCTCCACCGGCAGGTCGAGGGATTCGAAGTAGGCCTCGGCGCAGCGGGTGAACTTGCTGGCGATGCGGCAGTGGGCGGGCAGGTCGGCGGCGCGGCGGTAAGGACTGCTGGCCTTCACGGCCACGCTCATGCGGCAGCCGCCGAAGCCCAGGTCCACCAGCTGGGCCACCGGCAGCTGGTGCTCCTGCAGCACATCGAAGCCCACCACGCCGAGCTGGGCCTGGCCGTAGGCCACGTAGACGGGCACATCGGCGTTGCGCACCAAGAGCGCCCGGGCACCGCCGCAGGCGCTGGGCACCATCAGCTGGCGGTTGTCCGGATCGAGGATGGCGCTGAAATCGAGGCCGGCGGCGGCGAAACGGCCCACCGAATCCTTCAGCAGGGCCCCCTTGGCCAGGGCCACCGTGAGGGGGGGGGCCGGGGTATGCGTGGGCTGCTCCACAGCGTGGTTCATGGAACGGTGCCTTGACCTGGACTTTAACGACCGAGCCAGCAGGACCCGACCCAAGGTGGTTGGGGGTGGTTGAACGCGCCAGCCCAGCCATGCCAATCCGGCCGATCGCCCGCCGCCCCGATGCCGCCAGACTTCCGGGTATGAAGCCATCCATCCCCGCTCCCCCCCCGCCAGCCACGGTCAGCCTGATTCCGGTGCTGCGCGACAACTACGTGTTTGTGCTCCACGGGCCGGGTCCCGGGCCGGCGGTGGTGGTGGATCCGGCCGTGGCTGAACCGGTGATCGCCTGGCTTGAGGAGCGCGGCCTGGAGCTGGTGGCGATTCTGCAGACCCACCACCACAGTGACCACATCGGCGGCACCCCCGAGCTGCTGCGGCGCTGGCCGGGAGCGGCGGTGATCGCCAGTGGTGACGATCGGGATCGCATTCCCCTGCAGACCCGCGGCGTGGCCGGTGGCGATCGCTTCACCCTGCTAGGCCACTCGGTGGAGGTGTTGGCGGTGCCGGGCCACACCCGCCACCACATCGCCTACTACCTGCCGCCTGCCGATTCGCTCGCGGTTGCGCCGCCACCGATCGGACCGGAGCCCGGCGAGCCCTCCAGCGGCGGCGACCTCTTCTGCGGCGACACCCTCTTCGCTGGTGGCTGCGGCCGCCTGTTCGAAGGCACCCCTGAACAGATGCACGCTTCCTTGCGCCAGTTCGCCGCCCTGCCGGAGGCCACCCGGGTGTGGTGCGCCCACGAATACACCGCCACCAACCTGGCCTGGGCCCGCTCGCAGGACCCCGCCGATCCAGCGATCGGAGCCCGGCTGGCGGAGGTTCGTGCAGCCCGCGCCGCCGGCCAGCCCACCATTCCCAGCCGGATTGGCCTGGAGTTACGAACCAATCTCTTCCTGCGGGCCCCCGATCCGGCCGCCCTGGGCGTGCTTCGTTCCAGCCGCAACGACTGGACCGGCTAAGGGGCCGCTCGGTAGCCCCGCCCCGGATCGGCCAGGGCCACCACGGCCCCGGCGACCCCGATCAAGCCCCGGTCAGGGTCCGGTCTGGGTTTAGACCTTCCCTGCCATGGCTTGGGAGGGGGACTCGTTCATGGCCCCTGCAGAGGCCCTGGGGAGCTCGCAAGCAAGGGCAGACCGGAGGGGAACAGCAGGGGTTCGGCTCCGGGTCGCAGGGCCAGTCGGCACCGTTCTCCCCGCTCCAGGGCAACGCTCAGCGGCAGGCGCACCCGCAGCCGCAGGGAGCCCAGCCCCATCTGATAGAGCCAGTCGCGGCCGAGGAATTCCCGGCCCAGCACCTCCACCTCCACGCCCGGCTGTGGATCGGGATCCGGGGGAGCCCCATCCGATGGCCCGGCAGCGTCCCTGGGGGGCAGAACCTCCAGATCGGTGGGTCGCAGCAGCAGCTGCGGCGTGTCAAGGCCTGATGGGGCGTCCCCGCCGTAGGGCGCTGGAGCGAGCGCAAAGGTCCCGATGGGGGTGGTCAGCTCCTGGCCCCGCCATTGCGCCGGCAGGAGGTTGGCCTGCAGCACGAAGCGCCCTACGAATGCCGTGGCAGGCCGTTGAACCAGTTCAACCGGCGAGGCGCATTGTTCCAACTGGCCCTGGTTCAGGATCGCCACCCGATCAGCGATCGCCAAGGCCTCTTGGGGATCGTGGGTGACCAGCAGGGCGCAGGCACCGCAGGCGGCCAGCACGGCCGGGAGTTCACTCCGCAGCCGCTCGCGCACCTCCACATCCAGGTTGGAGAAGGGCTCATCCAGCAGCACCACGCTGGGCTGGGGCGCCAGGGCCCGGGCCAGGGCCAGCCGTTGCCGCTGGCCGCCGGAGAGCTCATGGGGATAGCGGCGTTCCAGCCCCTCCAGGCCGAGCAGGGCGAACAGCCAGCTCACCCGATCGGGATGCTCGCCGCGGCGCAGGCCGAAGCGGGCATTGGCCACGGCGTCGAGGTGGGGGAACAGAGCGTAGTCCTGAAACACCATCCCCACCCCCCGACGCTCCGGAGGCAGGAAGCGGCCGGGGCCGGCCACCTCCCGCCCATCGATCCAGAGGCGCCCCCGCTGCGGTTGTTCGAAGCCGGCGATCAGGCGCAGCAGGGTGGTTTTGCCGCAGCCGGAGGGGCCCAGCAGGCCCAGCAGTTCGCCCGGGGCTAGGCAGAGATCCACCCCCCGCAGGGTCCAGGGGCCCTCAGCAGCGCCGCCGTAGCGATGCCAGATCCCCTCCAGTCGGACCCGCTCGATCGGAGCGAGATCGCCGGCGCCAGGGCCGATCGGGCTGTGGCCTGGACGGTCGACGGGGCCTGGGGTGGTGGTGGGTCCGGGGTGGGTGATCGCCAGGGGCCATAAACTCCGGTCCCCATTGTTGTTCAGCATGTCGGCCTCGCCCGCAGATCTTCAGCCGGTTGCCATCCAGACCGCCGCTGCCCCCGAGCCGGTGGGTCCTTACAACCAGGCCGTGGCCGCCGGCGGGCTGCTTTGGTGCTCCGGCCAGATTGCCCTGGATCCGGCCACGGGGGTGCTGGTGGGCGGCGGCGATGTGGAGGCGGAGACCCGCCAGGTGCTCACCAACCTGCAGGCGGTCCTGGCCGCCGCCGGCGTGGGGCCCGATCGGGTGGTGCGCACCACGGTGTTTCTGGCCGATCTGGCCGATTTCGCCCTGGTCAATGCGCTCTACGCCGAGGTCTTCGGCGCGGGCACCTCGCCGGCGCGGGCCTGTGTGCAGGTGGCGGCCCTCCCCAAGGGGGCCCGGGTGGAGATCGATGCGGTGGCGGTGCTGGGCTGAGCGGCGCCGAGGGAAGGCGGATCTTCTCCGGCCAGCCAGCGCGGAGCTCTGCAACTCGGAATCTCGCGTTGGCCCAAACAGAGGGCGTCCGCTCCAATCCTTCTTTCAGTATCCATCTGCCCATTGAGGAAGGCCGTCGACGACCTTGACGACAGCCTTTCCGGTTCCAGCAGCCTCTCAAGTTCGGATCAGGCGGAAGGTGAGGTTGAAGCGTTCGCCGCCTTGGCGAAGCCGGGCGGGCAATCCGTGCTGCCAGTGCGCCTGGGTGGGTGATTCCATCAGCAGCAGGTCTCCGTCGGCCAGATCGAGGGCCAGGGGCGACTGGCCCGAGGCCAGGGATGGGGTGCCGCGGACTGCCGCAGGGCGCGGCCGGAACCGAAGGGTGCGCATCACCCCGAGGCTGAGGGAGGCGATTGGATGGTCGGCGGCCAGTTCGGCTTCGTCGTCGGCATGCCAGCCCATCCGGTCCGCGCCACTGCGGTAGCGGTTCAGCAGCAGGCTGTTGAAGCTCCAGCCGAGCCGCTGGGCAAGCTGCTCGCGCAGGCTGGCCAGGGGGGCTGTCCAGGGCAGGGGGTCGTGGCTGTGGCCGCTGTAGCGGTAAGAGCAGCCAGGATCGCCGTACCAACAGACCTGCCTGGGCACGGGGTGAAGACGCCCATAAACCCGCACACATGGCTGCTGCCAGGGGACGGCGGCGCTGCGGAGGTGCAAAAGCAGGGGCTCCCGTTCCTCGTTCGCTAACCATCCGCTCCAATGCTGAAGCTCCAGGCCAGGACGCCGGATCCGGAGCGGCCCGGCGGGCTCCTGGGTCGTTGGAGTGGTCAGCTGAGGATCGGGCCGGAGTTGCCGTCCATCATCCGGCAGGCCTCCTGGTCGTGCACCAGCAAGCGGGCGAGCACATGGTGGAGGTCTTGGGCGGTGAGTTCACCATCGTTGCCCCACTTGAGACTGGTGCTGCCCGGGGAGGCCACACCCGCGTCGCAGGTCGGTCGATGGATGGCTATTCCCCCACCGAAGGGCTCGCTAAGGGGGCCAATCCGGGGCGCGAAGCCTTCATGGGAGGCGTCCATGGGAACCTCTTGTGTTGATATCCACATTAAGGGTTGCTCGGCCCCGGCGCCAACGCCCTGCACCCCACGCGTTACGGGCTCCCCGGCCGGTTTGCATTTCGGCGGTCCTGCGCCAAGCTTTCAACCCATCCCAGGCCCAGGTGTGCGGCGCCATGGAGAGTTCATTCGGCCAGCGGGTCCCCGAAGTGGTGGTGATGACCCCCGACGGCTTTGCCCAGGCAGCGGAGGCCGTTCTGGCGGTGCAGCAGCAGCGCACGGTGGTGCTGCACCTGGGTGGAATGCCCGCTGATGAGGCCCAGCGCACGATCGATTTCGTGTCTGGAGGGGTCTTCGCGATGGATGGTCAGTCCGAGCGCCTCGGCGAGATGGTCTTCCTGTTCGCCCCTGCCCTGGTGCGCATCCAGCGTGACCGGGAAACCGAATCGCCTTAGGGGGGTCTGTCAAGCCCTCCCTGGCCGCGGCAATCGCCAGAATCATCCGTTCCTGCCCCGCCCGGATGGCCGAAGGCCTCGCCCAGCGTCTCGATCGCTCCCTCTTACGCCTGCGCCGTCGCACCCTGGTGCCGGTGCTCCTGCTTGCGGTGGCCTGGGGCCAGGAGATCGTGGACCAGCTGTTCTTCGCTGGCCGCTGGAATCTTCCGATGCTCCCCGGAGGACCGTTCTGGGGACTGCTGACCTCGCCGTTTAGCCATGCCGGCTTCGGCCATCTGATCAGCAACTCCCTTTGGTTCCTGCCCCTCTCCTGGCTAGTGCTGCTCAAGGGCAGCCGCGATTACCTCGCCGTCTGGGTGGCTGTGCTGGCGCTAGAGGTCCCGGTGTGGTTGTTCTGGCCCAGCGCCAGCCACGGGCTCTCCGGCGTGAACTACGCCCTGCTCGGCTACCTGCTCTTGATCGGCTGGCTGGAGAAGCGACCCCTCACCATGGTGCTCTCCACCGCCTGCCTCCTGGCCTACGGAGGCCTGCTGCCGGCCCTGTTGCCCTTCCTCAGCCCGCCGGGGGTGAGCTGGATCGGCCATGCCTCGGGTTTCGTGGCAGGTCTCCTGGCCGCCCTGGCGGTGTACCGCGAGTGATCTTGCGGTCTTGATCCATGGCCCGCGGGTGGAAGGGCTGAGGAGAGGCTTCCTGTCACCCCAATCCAGTCACCTCAACCCGACTAGTCAGCCCGCGAGCCAACCAGCTTTTGCGATTCGTCAGCCCTCTGCCTCTCAGACCCAGCAACTCGGCCTCCCATCAGCCGGGCTCAACCTTCACCCCCTCTCCCGACCGCTACAGTCCGACCGACGGGGCGTGGCGCAGCTTGGTAGCGCGGGTGCTTTGGGAGCACTAGGTCGCAGGTTCGAATCCTGTCGCCCCGATCACAGTCACAGCAAGGGCTCTCGGCCATTCCGAGGGCCCTCTTTTTTGGCCTGTCTTGGGGGCATGTGCGCAAGATGTGCGCAAAAGAAGCGCGGTGCCCTGCGTTGCAGCGTGTTTTGCGCACAGACGTGCGCAGAGCCGGGCGGTGTCCTGACCTGGCTCGACCTGTCCCTACGGATGGTCTGGGTAGCCTCCCCTGCATCCACCTGGCCTGCCCCAGCGGATGCGATCTGCCACCACCAACCGGGGCTCCGCCTATCCGAACGCCATGGACACCCAAACCATCCCGATGTGGGCATGCGCCCGCCTCGCCCGCGACTATCTCGGAGTGAGTGAGAAAACGCTGGCCCGCTGGCGCGACAGTGGCCTGCTCAAGGCCGGCAAGCACTGGCGCCGCAAGTTCCCGACCGGCAACTCGCCGGTGCTCTACCACCTGAGGCTCTGCGAGGAAGCCATGGGCGAGGCCACCGCCCGCAGCGTCAGTCTTCAGGAGAAGGCTGTGAGCACCAGTAAGCCCCAGAGCCCCAGGAGCTGGCCCCAACGCCGGGGATGAAGGCAGCGAAGGATGGGGCCTCTAGTTTCTCGTGGGCCCGGTCCAAACCTCAACCTTGAGCCTCTAGCCGCTGGTGAGGCAGGTGCCTGGCCGCCACATATCGGTTGCGGTTGCCGGATCGACTGAGGTTGAGGTTGGCCCTGTGGATCTCGGCCTCAGTTGCGCGGGTGGCGTAGAGGGCGGTGCCGGTGTCGCGGTGCAGGAGCACGTATTCCCCAGTCGGCTCGCTGGCCTGAACGGGGGAAGACTCCGCCATGGCGCCGCAACGGCCTCGGGTGCACACCAGCAAAGCGGAACAGCGCTGCCGGTGCCAGAGCAGATCGGAGCGTGGCGCCGCCGGATTCTTCTTGACCCAGTGGTGGCCATGGCACAGCAACTCACGCCGCCGCCAGCGGCCGAGGGTGGAGCGGCTGATCGAGAGGCTGCGGCAGAGGGCTGGGGTTTCCACCCAGGCGGGGCCCTGGGCATCGAGATCGTGATGGCTCATGGCTGCCTCCCGAGCGCCAGCTCGCAGCGGGGCAGATGCCAGAGCAAGTGCGAGCGGCGGCAGCCCGGGTTCTTGGGCACCAGATGGCGGCCGGGCTTGAGCAGGCCGCTGCGCTTGATCGAAAACAGCGTGGAGCGGCTGATCGCCAGCTGGGCGCAGAGCTCCTCGGTCGTGAGCCAGGGATTCGAGGGGGACATGGCAGCAGGGGCTGCCGGGGTGGTGGCAGCGGGGGAGGCTACCCAGGGGTGGAGGGGGCCTATATCCTTTCAATCCATGGAGGGGCTGTGGAGATAGCAAGCCCTGCCGATGACTTGTAGCGCGGGGTACAGGTGGTTATCGGGTCCGTGAACCACCCTGATGGTGGTCAGCATGTCCCGGAGAAGCTAGTGTTGAAGAGGGATTTCAACCAAGGTCAGGATGGAGCTGGCTTGGTTCGTAGAAAAGATGAGCCATGATCTAGTGGTTCACGGAACCTGCCAACAAAGAGTCTTGCGAATCGTTGACTTACTGCATGAGTGCACGAATCTCTGCTTCGGAGGCTGTTCATGACATCAGTTGATGCGAACCCTATTCTTTATAAGTTCTACAAGGCAGGAACTGCCGTCAAAGCACTAGAAAGCCGTACACTTGGCTTTACTATGCCAAATAGATTCAATGACCCATACGAACTCCTGCCAAGAATAATATCTCATCCCAGCGCAGAAAAGATTTTAGAGCGCAAGGGCAAGATCACAAATCGGCAGAGAGAAGAAATTCGCAGGAGATGGAATACTGAATACCAGACTTCGCACAGCAAAGCCGACTTTAACAAGTATTTGAAATCAAGAGAGCAAGAGGTGGCAGCAAAAGTACCTGAAGAGCTGTCAAGACTGCCAGCGCAGCTAGCAAAAGACGTGGTAGACATAGTCAGCAGAGAATTTGGTGTTCTTTGCCTCTCTAAACAGTGGAATCATCATCTTATGTGGGGACATTACAGCGAAGGCCACGCTGGATTCTGCATTGGATATCAGATCCCAGCCGAGATTCCTGGAGTATATCGGGCAGAAGTGAGATACTCGCAGGAAAGGTATCCGATACGGAATTCAGACATCTTGCTGGGAAAGTTCTCTCGTCGTGATGTCGAGGGGATTATGCGAACAAAGTCACCGGAGTGGGCATACGAACAAGAAGTCCGTTATGTCTTGAATATCACTATCCCAGGAATACCATCAAGTATCGACAAGTCTCAATTCTATGTTCGGCACCCACCAGGCGTAGTTAAAGAGATTATTGCTGGTATTAGGTGCACCTCAGCAATGGTCTCCAGAATGAATAGGATCTGTAAGGATTTATTCCCTGAGGCGTCTATGTATAATGCGGTTCAAAGCGGCACTACCTATGAAATCTTACGTGCTGTCATCCAAAGCCCTTCTTTATGAATCGCATAACATCAAGATACAGAAGGCGGGAGCGGAGGTTTCATTATTTGCCAACGCTACTCCCCGCTTCTGATCTTGGCGTTGGAAGGATGGTTGTCAGCCCCTTGGACAAAAGTGGATTGAACACAGGACATGCTAAATTGTTTGCAACTAATAGGCAACCTTGCATCCATCTTTCCTATGAGACGCAGAACCATTCTTTTTTCGGTACTTGCTATTTGTGTTTCCGCTTACTTAGGAGCAGAGCGAGGCTCGTATAAGGCTAACTATTTTTGGGCCAGAACTTCCGTTGAAAGGAAAGAAAAGATGGATGCCCAATCTGAGAAACAACGAACCATAGAAGCCTTGGATCTCCGCAAGGCGATTCTCAAAGGAGTTGATCAGGCCTCGAAAGATCGCTGGGACAAGTATGACAAATGCTTAAAGCTCGGAGGCGCAAAGACTGGCAGGACTGGCACGAGTGAATTGGGTCTATCTCAAGCAATGCCATCATGGATGCAATACTGCTTGACTGGTACTATTTCGATGCCAAATAACATCGACAGATCAACTCGGGAAACACAGTAACTCTCACCTTCCGACTAGCCCTTTGAGTGGAGTGGCCGCCAACAGCTCTCTGCTTCGCCACCAAAGTCACCCTGCCTGCCACTCAGGGGCAGCGTCAATCAACCCATCCCTCTAAAAAACCACCGGCTCCAACACATCCAGAACCGCCATCATCTCCCCTTCCGGCCGCCGAAAGAGTGTGTTTCTTACGCCTGGATCAAGGCTGCAGAGTCTTTCGAGCAGCTGGGCGAGATGGGGTTCGAGCTGCGGGCAGATCGCCAGGACTGATCGGGGCAATGGGTCGTCCTGGGCGCTGTTGATGGGACCGGTGATGCGTTGATGGACCTGCACCAGGCATTGCTGGGCACGGCGGTAGAGGGCATGGCGGACGACGAGCACCGCCAGGGGATCGCGGCAGACGGGGCTGCAGAGGAACAGGCGCAGGGCCCGGTATTCAGCCCGTTCGATCTGTGCAGCGTCGCCATGGGCGGGTGGTGGTGAACCCGCTGCGCTTGGCGCTTGTTGGTGTTCCCGTTGCCGCCCGGCGGCTTGGCCTTTGGCCTGGAGAGTCTGGGCGCGATGGTGCAGCTGGGGCACCACTCCCAGGGCCTCCTGGAGCCTGCGCTCCGCCCGTTCCCGCAGGGCCCCTTGGGGCAACACGGCAAGCAGCTCCCTGGCCTGGGCCTCACAGCGCTGCAGCACCGACAGGTTGTCGGCATCGGCGTTGAGGGGGGCCAGGAGCTGATCGAGTTCCCACTGGAGCCAGTGGCGGGCCTGCTCGATGGGCAGGCGCAAGGCATCAGAGCCATGGCTGCGGATCAAGCCATCGGGATCACTGCCGCTGGGAAGCTCCACCACCGCCAGCTCCAGGCCTGAGCCGATTAGCGCCGAGCGGAGACCTGCGATCAGCTTCCCGGTAGCGCGAGTCCCCGCCCCATCTCCATCGAAGACCACCAACAACCGCCGAGCCCCCCTGCGCTGCAACAGCTGCATTTGCTCCAGCGTCAGCGCGGTGCCCATGGCTGCCACGGCGTTGCCAAACCCCGCCTGATGGAGCTGGATCACATCGAGGGGCCCCTCCACCAACAGGGCCTCGCCGGTGCTGTGGATGGCTGCAGCGGCCTGATCGAGGCCAAAGAGCAGCTGCGATTTCTGGAAGAGCAGATCGGCTGAGCTGTTGCGGTATTTCGGTTCCTCGCCATTGAGGGAACGACCCGAGAAGCCGCAACAGCGGCCCTGACCATCACGGATGGGGAGCATCAGCCGGCTGGCATTGAGGCCAAGCCGCCAGGCGATGGCGGTGTCGGGGCTGATTCCTCGCTGCTGGAGGTAGAGGGCAGCGGCTCCTGAGGTCTGCAGATCGCTAACCAGGGCCTGGTGGAACTCCTCCTCCTGCTGGCTGCGCCATTGCCGCAATCGTTGGCGTTCCTGGTGCTCAGCCTCGGCCCTGGCGGCGGCCTCGGGGTCCTGCTCCGGCAGGGGGATGGCGTAACGCCGGGCGAGCTCCTCCACCGCCTCGCGGAAGCTGAGGCCCTGGCGGTCTTCCAGCCAAGCGATCGGATCGGCTCCTCGGTTGCACACAAAGCAATGCACCCGGTTGCGCTCGGGGTTGACCGTCAGCGAGGGCCTGCGGTCCTGGTGCCAGGGGCAGGTGGCCAGGTAGCCACTGCCGGAGCGCCGCAACTCCGAGAGCGGGAACAGATCGGCGATGCGGGCCTGGCTGCGCACCGCCTCGATCAGGGAGTCGGGGAGCGCGCTGGATCGTTGATGAGCAGGCGGCTGTGGAGGGCGGCTCATGGCCGGTGGTGGGGTTTGATGGCGTGCGGGAGCCGGTGGGCGTTTCGAGGGCCCGCTGGCTCCGCCTCCCCCCCTGTGGGCCGGCACTGGTTTGGCACCTGCACCGTTAGCGCCGCTGATGGGGTTGCTCATGGAACCTCCACCCCCGGGTAGAGCTGGCTGCCGCAGAAGGCGAGGCGGGCCTCATCCGCCTCCAGGAAGCAATGGGCCCGGTCGATGCGGATCACCGTGCGCGATAGATCCAGATCCGACGGCTGGCCGTGGCGGAACTTGCCGTGGTGCACCTCCAGCACCCCCTTAGCTGGTGGGGGCCCATCGCCGGGTTTGGGGCGATCGATCAGCCAAACCGCCGAGGCATAACGCTCCAGCTCCGAGGTGCCGGCCAGGTGGGAGACATCGGGACCTGATGGTGATCCGTAGGCGCCGCGATTGAGCTGGGCGACGATCAGGATGTCGAGGTCGCAGCGGCCCGCCAGGGCCTTGAGGGCCATGGCGCGGGCGGCCAGTTCGGCGGTGGTGTTTGGCCCGTAGCCGGGGCTGGAGCCCATGGCGTGGAAGTGATCGAGCACCACCACCGAGAGATCGGGATGGGCGCTCTTGCTGTCCTCCACCAAGGCGCAGACGTCCTCGACGGTGGCGCCAAAGCGCGATTCGTAGAGCACCTCCCCCATCGGCTGGCCATTGGGCTGGAGGCCGGCCTCAAAGGAGGCATGCCAGCGCTCAAGACGTTCGAGGTCCTCACCGGCGATCAAGCGGCCCCGGCCCTCCAGGTCGCTGGTGGAATACAGCGGCGCGGCCATGCCCATGGCGCGGCGGCAATAGTTGGCCATCAGCCTGGCCAGGATCGCCTCGCGGGTGAGCTCACAGGAGAGCACCAGCAGCGAGGCGCCATTGCAGGCCAGGCCCATGGCGGCGGCGATCGCCACGGTGGTTTTGCCGATGCCGGAGCGGGCCGCCAGCACCCAGGTGCCCTCACCCTTGCCCGGGATGACGCCGCCGCGCATGTCGAGATCCAGCGACGGAATGCCGGTGGAGATCGGCTTGGGGCGTTGATCCAGCGGCATCGAGGCCAGCGCCACGCAGCGGTGGGCGGTCCGGCGGGCGGAGAGCACGGGCTGGCTCTGGCGCAACCGGCCGCAGGCGATGGCCTGGGCCTCGTTGAGAGCCTCACGGAATCCCTGCAATTCGCTGGCGATGGTGTGATCCCGTCCCCGGCGGGCGATCAGGCGCTCGACGGCCGGATAGAAGAGCTGCCGTGCCTTGGCGGCCTGGAAGATGTCGCAGGCGATCGGGAAATCGAGGGCGGAGGCGGCCGTTCCCCACTCCAGAAGATCGGCGAGGGTTTCCTCGACCCCCTGCAAATTGCCCTGCCAGCGGCCGGCGAGGGCGCGCTCGCGCAGGCCATGGCGCAGCGCCTGGGCATTGATCGCCTGCACATCCCGCTGGCCGCGGAAGATCGCATCGATCTCACCGGCCAGCAGGCGCAACTCGGCGCTGCTCCAGAGCACCTCCGGCACCGGTTCGTTGTAGCGGAGCCCGATGCGGCGCCGGAACAGGCCCCAACGCTCGCGGTGATCATCGGGGCCGCAGAGCACGGCGGCCAGGAGGTCCTTCTCGTGAAGCAGCAGCTCACCGGCCGCCATGGGCGGCATTGGTTGCTCTGGGTTGGTGCCTGGAACCGGCAGGGGGCCGTGGGGGGTCTCGATGTGATCGCCGCTGCGGATCGCGTGATCGATCCAGGCCGCAGGAGGGCTGGCTGCACTGGAGGGAGCATGCGGCGCCCTGGCGCGGCCGGAAGGCCTGGGCGGGCCGGCATGGCTTGACTTGGGCGTGGAGGTCTGCAGGGCTGGATCAGGGGAGCGCATGGCCGTCGAGGGGATACGGGAAGCGATGGGCAGATGGATCAGCGAGACATCGGGGGGCTTGGAGAAGGGCTGAGGGTTGGCTCGGGAGGCTCGGGAGAGTCGGCGAACTGGAGGGCGCCCGCGCCGGGCGTTCCCTGGCCCTGGTGTTCCAGCAGGGCGGTGAGGCGGCGCCGTTCGGCCAGGGACAGCTGCAGGGCCTCGATCTCCCGCATCAGCCAGCTGGAGCCGCCCCAGCCAAAGAGCCGCTGGGCCCGCTGCGCATCGCTCTCGGACGCCGTTGCCTCCAGGGCTCCAGGGCCAGCGACGGCCCCCACTGGTGCGGAACGCTCCGCCGCCTCACTCCAGGCAAAGACATGCCAGGCCTCGGGCCCCCCATCGCGCTCAGCAGCCCCCGCCCGGAACAGCAGATCGAAGAACTGGTGGGAAGGCCGGCGGCTGCCATCGGGCCGCAGCGGGTAGGTGTTGCGAAACCAGGGCGGCACATGCTCCAGGGCTTGGCGCAGGTGCTCCTGCAGGGCCTGGTGGCTGCCGGCGTATGCCAGGGCGCCCTTGAGCCTGGAGCGCCGGCCGGGGGTGAGGGTGAGGCTGCCGGGCCTGGGCCACTCGGCTGGCGCGGCGCTGCGGAAGGTGGCGAGCAGATCCACCAGGAGGCCATCGGCGCCACGGACCGCGGGCGTGGGCACGGGCGGTTGCAGCGCTGCAGCGGCCTGCTCGGGTTCCGGTGCCAGGGCCAGGGTTTCTGGCTTTGAGCTTGAACCCGATCCAGGCCTTGAGGCCAGAGCAGAACCTGAGCCTGGATGAGGCTCTGGATTGGGCTTTGAGCCTGGCTCTGAGCTGGATGGTCCAAGAGGCTCTGGCGGCTGTTGGTTCCCAGAGGGTTCCGAAGCCTTGTTTCCCGTCTGCTCTGGAGAAAGCGATGGGTTGCTCTTCTCTTCTCTTTTTTTCTCTTGAGTTTTTAATCCCTTTTCTAATGTTGTCGATCCCATCGACAGGGGGGTGTCGACGCCATCGACAGGGGGGTGGTGCTCTGATCGACAAGGGGGGTGTCGATCGGATCGACAGGGTTGTCGATGGGATCGACAGGGTTGGTGCTCGGATCGACAGGGTTCGGCGCTGAGGCAACCCAGGCCATGAAGCTGGAGCACGGCCCCATGGGAGGGGTCTTGATCGATGCCGATCGCTCCGATTGCCTCCAGGCGCCGCAGGTCGGCCTGCACCGTCTGGCGATGGATCCCCATCCGGCGGGCGTAGTCACTGGCCGAATAGCGCAGCTCGCTGGCAGGGGCGGCCTGCCACTCCATGTCTCCGTAGAGCAGGGCGATCCGCATCGCCGCAATGCCATCGACGCCGAGGCTCTGGCTCAGGGCCCGGATCAAGGTGCCGGGAATGTTCGGCGCCCAGCGCCTGGGGGCAACGGCTGCAGGGCTGCTGGTACGGCTCGCCACAGGCTGGTTAGAGGGGAGCGGAATCGGCCTAGGCATGGGCAAACCAGCGAGGAGCAATCCGATGCGCAACAGGCTAGTCGAGCCTCCCATGGCAATCAAGCCCAAGCCGCTCGCAGGTCATGGGATGCCAAACCCAATCCAATAAGGCATAGTGTGTGAACTGCTACAAGCCTCCCCGTGCCCGCCGCCGCCACGCCCTGGCCCCCCTTCCTGCCGGAGCAGGAATTGCTGCAGCTCTCCGGTGCGGAGCGCCGGGAGGCCGGCCGGCTGCACTTCAGCGAGGCCCTGCTGTTCCTGTTGCGCCATGTGAGCCACCCGCAGCTGAGCGAGCTGGCGGACTGGGCCTGCAATGAGCCGGGCAACCTGCACACCTCCCAGATCTCGCACATGCGCAACAACAAGGTGCGGATGCTGGGCACCAAGGCGGTGGATGCCCTGGGGCGGATCAACCAGGCGGCCTGGGTGCATCGCCACCAGCCCCAGCTATTGGCGCGGCTGGGCACCGCTGCCCTGACGCCAAGGCTGGAGGGGATCCTGACGGCGTACCAGCCGCTGGTGGAGCCAGTCAGCCAGGCCCCCATCGGCGCGGGCGAACTGATGGCGATCTACCTGGGCTACCTGCGCCTGCCGATCGAGATCCCCCGCACCCTCACCCCCGAGGAGGCAGAACTTCTCTGTGGCCTGATCGGCGAGTGGCTCGACGGGCAAATCAGCAAGCGGGGACTGGGCTTCCGCGAGGCGGCCCGGCGGCTGCAGGAGGCCTGGGAGGGCGAGCAGGCCGGATCGGAGCGCTTGGTGCGGGTGATTGGCGGCATGGACGACTACAGCCCAAGGCAACTGACTGAGGAGTGGGAGCGGATCAGCGCCGCAGCCATCGAGGTATTGGCCCTGGAGCAGGGGCCTTGGGAGCTGGCCGATGCACTGCTGGAGCTGGCGCGCGAGCAGAAGCGCCCCGTTGCGACGGTGACCCCGATCGCCAGGGCCCGGCGACGGCGGTCAACGGCCAAGGAGCCCTCCAAGGAGGATTGAGGGTTTGGGGCGGCCTGGCTGTGGGAATGCCCCAGGTGATCAGCAAAGCCTGACAGGATTGCAGCCTGCACCATTGCCGATTCGACTTGCAATAGGCACGATCACGGCCATCACGCAGCCGATCGCTCACAGCGATCCAGCTCCATGGCCAAATCGTTCCCAGCGGCAACCGCCGCCCACCTTGCCCCAGTTCTCTCTGGCTCCCGCACGGCCCCATCGGTGCGGGCCTGGCTCGATTCCTGCAGCCGCCACCAGCCGCTCTCGGAGCGGACGGTGCTGGAACTCGCCCGCCGCATCCACCGCTGGCAGCAGCATCCCGGTGGCCCGGATCACGCCCCAGACCCAGTGCGCCGCAGGGCGCTACGGGCGCGGGACCAGCTGGTGCGCCACAACCTCCGGCTGATCGGCCACACCTGGTGCCGCCATCGCTCCTCGTTGCCACCTGAGGACGAGGGCACCGCCGATGCCTTCCAGGAGGCGGCCATCGCCCTGGTGCGCGCGGCCGAGAAGTACGACCCGAGCCGCGGCTACTGCTTCTCCACCTACGCCAGCTTCTGGGTGCGGCGAGGCTTTTCCGAGCACGAGCGGCGGGGGCGCCGCATGATCCGCCTGCCCCACGACAAGGCGGCCCTGGTGCTGCGGGCCCAGCGCTTGGCCAGGGAGCAGCAGACGCTCACCGGCTCGCTGCCCAGCCTGGACTGGTTGGCGCAGCGCTGCGGGGCCCGGAACTCCCCGGTTGCCCCGGGGGTTCTGCAGGAGCTGCTGCTGATCTGGTGGCGCACGGCCACCGCTGAGCTGGACCGCCCCGGCGGTGGGGCTGGCGATGACGGCGCTGGCTTGCCGTTGCTGGAGCGGATCGCCGCTCCCCCTGATGGCACCGACCCGGAGCACTCCCTATTGCCCCTGCTCCTGCAACGCCTCAGCGCGGAGCAACGCCGGCTGCTCTGGCACCGCTATCTGCGCGAGCACCCGCTCAACCCGCGACAGATTCAGAAGGTGATGGGTCTCGAACCCGAACAGCAGCAGCGGCTGGAGGAGGAGGCCCTGGAGCTCCTGCGGCAGGGGGCCATGGATTACACGGCCCGGTGAGTGGCGCGGGAGGTTGGCTATTCACCCCACGCATAGCCGACCACCCGCAATGATGCAGAAACTGCATCGTTTTAGGGTGCGGCCGCTGGACCGTTGAGGGTGGTACAGCCAGCCACCAAGTCAAGGCCTGCAACGACATCCTTACTACAGTATGAGCAACTAGCTCGACTGGCCTTCTGGCCCGTGTAGAAGACAGCTCCCGCAGAGCAAAACCCCAATCATTCGCAGTCAAATAAGACACCAATTCCGCTCACAGCTGCATCAGATCAGCCGCTAGACCATCGGGCAATTTTCTGTCCTGCATTGCACCAGCCCCCCACAAGCCTTGATGGCCCGATTGATCTACCGCCAGTGGCAGAACCCTTGGCTCGCTGGCAGTTGGCAGTTTGCAGCGGTAGTGCGGTCTTCCTGGCGGCGGTGCTGGCCCTCCATCCTGGGGCGCGGTTTCAGGGCCGCAGCGTGGCCAGGCTTCTGAGGAGTCTGACCCCCCGATCTGAGCCGGTGTTGCTCCTGGCCACCGACGACCTGCCCGATGGCAGTGCCCTCGATCTGATCGGCGGCCTGCGCCAGCAGCTGGGCACCGTGCCCCTGCGGGTGGTGCTCTATCTGGAGGATCAGCTCGATCGCGAGCGGCTGCTCGCCTATCTCAAGGCCGGTGTGCAGGCGGTTCAGCGGCTGGAGACCTTTGACGGCCCAAGGCTGATGGCGGCAATGGAGCGGGCCGTGCAGGACGGCCCGGGACTCGATGCCAACCTCGATCCCCACTACGTGGGGTTGCTGGTCAAGGAGTTGCAGCCCCAAGAATCCATCGACCTGGCCGAGCAGCTGGGGGAACGGGAGCGATCGATGCTGCAGCTGGTGGCCCAGGGCTACAACGCCATTGAGATCGCCCGCGACTACGGCATCCGCTGTGATTCGGTGCGCCGCTACCTCAGCCAGGCCTATCAACGGATCGGTGTGCGGGATCGGGCCCAGGCGGTGGGCTGGTGCCTGAGCCATGGCCTGGTGACGCGCCAGGAGCTGGATCGTCGCTATCGACCCATCCCTGAGTGGCCCGATCGCTGAGCAGCTGAGCGACTGATTCGGCGATCAGCAGCTCGTGCAAAGGCAACACACGCCAGTGGAGGCCATGGCGAGGCAGCCAGGCGTCCAGCAGGGGGCCATCGCCAAGGGGGATGGGATGGCGCAGGCGGCGACGGCCATCGAGCAACGGCAGCCAGTCGAGGCGGTCATCGAGCGTGTCGACCCGCTGCAGGGTCCAGATCCGGCCGACCTCCTCAATGGCGGTGGCAGTTGGGGAGAGGATGACGAGGTGGGAGAGGTTTTGGCGCAGGTGTTCAGGTAGCGGGAGCGGGACCCAGCTGCCCCGCATGCAGGCCTTGGCCAGGGCGGCGCCGGGGTGGGTGGTGATCAGAACGGTGTGAGGCATTGGAGTGTCGGCTCCAACTGTTACTTGGCGAACAGTTCAGCGATCCGAACGGCCCGTGGCGACTCCAGCGCCAATCACGGCTGTGATCAGGCCATCCCACAGCCATGGCATTGGCAGGGCCACATTTGAGGGCATTACCTAGTGATGCTGTGGCTTCTTGCGGATCGACAGGAAGCAGAAAGACGCTAAATCTTCCATTTAGTTTTAGATTCAAAGCGGCCCATTGTTGCTTATCCGCTGACAGAGTGCCAAGCTCTTGTATCAGTCGCAACAGGTCAAGGGAGCAGTGGAAAGCGAAGCAGGAACCCTCTACCGCCCTGCCGCTGGATTGATGCGCAAGGAGATGCCCTGGACCCTCACTGCGGGCGTTCTATTGGCGCTGCTACTGCAGCTGCCCCGCCAACTGACGGTGGCTGCAACACTGCAGGGCTCCCCTAATCCCCTGGTGCCCGTGTCCCACCTGCTGGGTATAGTTGAGCGCTCTGACTAGCCTGTCTGACCTGCAATCGGTCCATGGCGCTGCTCACGCCCACCGCCCCCCGGACACCCCGCTGCAGCTCCCATGGCCGCAGAGCACCAAGAGCTGCTGAAGGAGCCACACCACCACCTAGGCACCGCAACACCCCCCGCCAACTGAGCCCGGAACAGCGCCAGTTCGCGGAGTCCCACTTGAACCTGGCGAAACAGCAGGCCCGCCGCTTTGCCAACCGTCACGGCATCCCCTACGACGACCTGCTCGGCGCCGCCTACGAAGGCCTGTGCAAAGCAGCCCTGGGTTTTGACGCCTCGCTCGGCCACCGCCCCTCCAGCTACGTCGTCCCCAAGGTCAAAGGCGAGCTGCTGCACCACCTGCGAGACACGGGCTTCCTGCTGCGGATCACCCACCGGATGCGCGAGCTGTGGATGAAGGCGCGTCGGCCGGTGGCGCTTGGTCTGGCCGATGGCGAGATCGCCGCGGTGCTGGGGATTGAACTGCCGGAGTGGCTGGAGGTGCGCCAGGCCTGCGGGCTGCGGCCGGTGCCATTGGAGGAGGAAGGGGAGTGAGTGCGACTGACCCTCACCAAGCATCTATCCGAAGCCGTACAGGCTTTGGGTAGCCTTTCGCACCTGCAATCCAGCATGGCTTCCACCACTGCTCCACGGGCGGTGCACCGCCCTGATCTGCGGCTGCCCTCCCAACCGAGGCGCCGCCGCGCCAGCCGCCAACGGCCTTGCACCAACGGCGCCGCCACCAACCCTGCAACCAGCCGCCAAGTCCCTGCCGATCCCGACCACGAACTGCTCAGCTTCAACGTCCGCCTGGCCAAACACCGCCAGGCCCTGCTCGATGCGAACCGGATCGAGCGCAAGGCGTTCCGCGAGCACGCCCGCGTCGAAAACGCCGCCGCCGCCTACGCCCGTGAGCTGGCCGCCCTGCTCGATGAGCGGGGGTTCACCCAGGACCTCCTGTTTAGCGAGGCGCCCACCAGCGGCGAGGCGGTGTTGGTGGTGCAGCTCTCCGATCTGCACTTCAACGAGCGGGTCGAGCTGCCCTCCAACCGCTACGACTTCAGCGTCGCCGCCACCCGGCTGGCCAAGTTGGCCGGAAGGATCAAGCAGCTGGGCCGCTCCTATGGCGCCACGAAGGTGGTGATCGCCTGCCTGGGCGATTTCCTCAATAGCGATCGGCGCCTCGATGAGCTGCTGAGCAACGCCACCAACCGCTCCAAGGCCACCTTGCTGGCGGTCGACATCCTGCGGGCCTTTTTGCTGGATCTGCGCAGCGAGTTCGAGCTGGAGGTCTACGGCATCACCGGCAATGAAAGCCGCGTCAAGCCCGAGCTGGGCTGGAGCGAGGAGCTGGCCACCGACAGCTACGACCTGATGATCTACGCGATCCTGCGCCGCGGCTTTGAGGGGGTCGATGGGATCGCCTTCTGCGGTTTTCAGGCCAATGAGCTGCTGTTCGAGGTGATGGGCCGCACCTTTCTTTGCCTGCACGGCCACCAGGTGGGGGCGAATCTGCAGAAGAGCGTCCAGGAGATCATCGGCAAGTACGCCGCCCGCGGCATCACGGTGGACTACACGCTGTTCGGCCACCTGCACGCCACGGCGATCGGCGACTACCACGCCCGCAACGCCTCGCTGGTGGGCAGCAACGCCTACTCAGAAGCCGGTCTGAACTTCTGCAGCAAGGCCGCCCAGAACGTCCACATCGTGACCGCCACGGGCCTCGATGGGATGAAGGTCGACCTGCAGGACACCAGTGGGATTGAGCCCTATCCCTTCGCCAGCGAATGGGAGGCCTACTGCCCCAAGAGCGCCGGAAAGCTCCACGAGGGAGCCGTCGTTTACCAGGTGGTCGTCTGATGGCCCGCCCGTTTCCGAGCAGCACCGGCTGCAGCAACCCCGCGTCGTTCCACCCATCCCCTCGCTGCACCGCCATGACCGCCACCACCACCAAGGCCGCTGCCACGAGCGCTCCCGCGACCACTGCCCCGATCGCTGCCAGCGGCGGCACCCTGCTCCAAACGATCAGCGCCCTCCTGCAGCAGCTGAGCCAGCTGCAGAACCTGCTCGGCGTTGAACCCTGCGGCGCCCTGCCCAGGCCTGCCGGCCGCCGTTCTCCCGCCACCACCGGCCGCGGTTATTCCTCCAGCCCGTCCCGCCGTTGCCGCCCCACACCGGCCCCGGTCCCGGCTGCCAGTCGCTGGCAGGACGCCCCCTTCTGCGCCGACGACACAGACCCCACCGATTCCTGGGACTGGCCCTGGGATCAGATGTCGGTCGTGGAGCTGCGCGCCCTGTTGCGCTGCTACCCGATTGATCGCACCGCCCTGCCGGCGCCGATCGAGCTGCTCCGCCGTGATGAGCTCCTGGCGGCCTTGCACGAGCTCCAGCCCGATGCCCAGGACCTGTTCGGCGGCTGAGTCGCCATCAAGTCGTCCCAGCCCCGCTCTTCTTCTGATCCCCCTACCCCAAGCATTCCCCATGGCCATCGCTCGTTCCCATCGCCTCAGCGCCCTTGTCGCTTCTGCCCACGGGGGCCGTTTTGTGGGCACCTCTGCCACTCCTGGCTTTTCGGCAGCGCCCGCTGCATCAGCGGATGCCCTCTCCTCTGCGGCCGCAGTGGCTCATCCCGAGAGCTCCACGAGTCCTGCTGATTCCGCCAGTCCCCTTGCTTCCGCTGCTCCAGCGATCACGGCTACGCCAGCGGAGCCGGTGCCTTCCGGCAGCGAACCAGCCCCCGGTAGTCCCGAGGCCCTGGCATTGCTGGCCTCCCTGGGCATCGCCCCACCCGCCGCTGCCGGTGCTCCCCTCGGCCCCGATGACCAGCGCTTCTCCCCGATCGCCATCGGCCATCTCACCCACCGGCTCGTTGAGGTGAAGCTGCTGCTCGATCAACTGGGCGCTGAGCAGAAGGAGCTGCACGACACCCTGCGCTTGGCCCACCTGCGCGGTGATCTTCGCCACCTCCTGCCACCCGAAAGTGAAGGCGGGTATCAGCTCCCCGGTGGCGTCCAGCTGCACCGCCGCGCTGGCCGGCGCCAATGGCACTACGGCCCTGAGGTGCAGGAGCTCGAAGCCCAGCTCAAGGCCCAGCAGGTGTATGAGCAGAGCAACGGCCAGGCGGTCTGGAGCTTGGGGGCGGCCTTCTGGGAGCTGCGGTTTCCGAAGGGGTGAACCTCCACGGCTTCTGACACCTGGGGCCCTGGCGATTGCTGGGGCTTTTTTGTTGGTGGGGGGGCAAAGCAGAAAATCTGCCGTGGGAGTCAAGAATAACGAGGTGTGCTACTACCTGAACGCTCAAGATCAGAAGCGGGAGGTAACCTTCGGTTGGACTTCAGCTTCTGCTCCCGTCTTCTGCATCTTTATGTTAGGCGGGAGTCGCGACCGCAAAGGCACGATCATTCATAGCCAGGATCTCGGCGGCGCCAGGAAACTCAGGCCAATTTGTCCTTATGCTGTTTCCGCACGGCATCACCACAAAGGCGTGGGGGCGGCAGAAGGCGGAGGTGAAGGTCACCGGAGGAGCGCAGGGCAATGGTGATGGACCTGCTGCTATCTAACAATGGACCAGCGCCTGGCCAGCGTGGTTTGCCTATCCGCAACAGGGCGAACAAGGTTGTCAGTCTCGTACCGCTTGCGATCGCAGCTGCCATGCAGTTGATCCCGGAGACCGCGCATCTGGTCATCGCCAACTTCATCTGTTCCGGCAGGACAACCGCCGCGAATTGCAAAGAATCGTGAACAGATTCAGGAGCCCAGCAGCTCACGTGGCTATGGAAAATGGAGGCCACCCAGTAGGAGCAATGATCCAGCCACTCAGCAGCGATGCTTCGCGCAGCCTGGTGCTGGCTGGCCGCAACAGCGTTCTCCGGCCGGATCGGGAACTGCGGACCGCCCTCGAGGGCCCCATCGGGCCCAATGAATCGGCGCCGGTGGGCTGCGTCACGGAGGTGAAGCTCTGCCGAACGCTGCGGGAACTGAGTCAGACGCTGCAGGCACAAGCGGGCGTGGCGGCCGGGCTGGGGCCATTTCCGGTGCCACTGCTGCGCTATCGCCAGGAGTTTCTCGAATCACTGCACACCACCGTCTTCAGCGTGTCGCTGGTGGTGCAGGCGCGGCGGGTGCTGGAGGGCATCGAGGCCCAGGAACCACACCTGCGCGGCGATGTGGCGCTGCCGACGGACCCCGCCGGGCTGGATCGTTTCGTGGCGCAACATGGCGATTGCTGGGTGCGCAGCGTTCAACTTGGCGGGGAGGTGCAGGGCATATTCACGCTCTATGCCCAGTCGCGGGAAGAGGCGGAGGAGATGGTGCGAAGCATCGGCCTCACTCTTCCCCTCGAAGGGCTCACGCTCTCGCCGGAGCTCGGCAGCCAGCTGAACCGGATCCGGCGCGAAACGTCGGTGAATAGCAGCTTGCGTGTGCGGGTGCTCGGCCTGAGCCAGGTGCCCGCCGTGGGGAGCGCCGATGAACTCGTCGCCCTTACCAGCGGCTTCGGCGGCCTGACCATCGATGCTCCGGTGGTTCTCAGCGCCGAAACCCGCGGCTACGAGGAAATCCCCGAGCTGATGACAGTGTTCCAGCCCGTGGTGGCGAACCGCCAGCTGTTCTGTGGCACCGGTTCCAAGCCGGGCTTGCTGCGGCGGAAGGAGCGGCTGCTGGAGATCGCCAACCAGTGCCGCTGGGTGGAGGAAACATGCCGTTTGTATGGCCAGCCGCCCGAACCGACGCTACAGAATCAAGGGCATCAGGTGCGCGTGGACATCGCGGCCATCGATGAGCTCGCGGAAGCCTTCGCGCGATCAGCCGCCTCGACGTTGCAGGTTCCGGAGCTGCCGGCGCTGCTCCAAGGCAGCCCGCGCCTGGTGCCCATGATCCGCGATGGCCACCGCATCGGCGGTGAGGGGGGCGATCCCTTCGCCTTCAGCGACCGCTCCCGGGCCATCCAGCGTCGACGTCGGCTGTGGAAGGTGGGACTGAACGCGGGGCGGCTGATCGATCGGATCCGCCTCACCTATCGTCAGGAGAGCGATCCGGTCGGCGACGACGGCCTCCCCAACGAGTGGACCGAGGCCTATGGAGGCGGAGGTGGCGACGATCGCGGCATGCTCGAACTCGACCTCGACAATCACGAACAGATCACCACCCTCAACGCCAACACCGGCACCGGGGTGGATCAACTGGAAGTCATCAGTAGCGACGGCCAGCGCCTCGCTGGCGGGCGCCCCTCCAACGGCGGCCGTGCCAGCAGCTGGAGGGCCGGCCGCCAGGAAGTGCTGCTGGGCTTTCAGGGTCGGTCCAAGACCTGGCTGGATGCCCTGCAGCCAGTCATCGCCGACTTCCAGGATGCGCTGCGCTGGGAGCCCGTACGGGAGGAAGAGGATCCATGATCCAAGCCGGGGCTTTCAGGACCCGCTGTAGGCCGAGGTTTCTGCGCTCACCGGCGCCCAACTCCACGAGCGTTGCCCCGAACAGCGCTCCACCCATCGCAACGGCTACCGCAGGCGGCTGCTCACCACCCAGGTGGGCGACCTGACCCTGGCCATCCCCAAACTGAGGCAGGGCAGCTTCTTCCCCGACTGGCTCGAGCCCCGCCGCCGGGTGGACAAGGCTCTCGATGCCGTGGTGATGGAGGCCTACACCGGCGGCATCTCCACCCGCAAGGTCGACGCCCTGGTGGAGGCTCTGGGCGGAGCCAGCGGCATCTCCAAATCGGAGGTGAGCCGCATCTGCCAGGGCCTTGATGAGCAGGTCAAAGCCTTTCTGGGCCGGCCTTTGGAGCACGCCCAATTCCCCTACGTCTACCTCGACGCCACCTACCTCCACGGCCGGCTCGGCCGCAACCTGCAGGTGGTCTCACGGGCGGTGGTGGTGGCGATCGGTATCAATGCCCTCGGCTACCGCGAAGCGCTGGGCATCGCCGTGGGCGACAGCGAGGCCGAGGGTTTCTGGCGTCAGTTCCTGGGCTCGCTCAAGGAGCGTGGCCTCACTGGAACCCGGCTGGTGATCTCCGATGCCCACCTAGGGCTGACGGCGGCGATCAAGCGGATGTTCCAGGGCTGCCCCTGGCAGAGGTGCCGGGTGCACTTCCTGCGCAACCTGCTGAGCCACGTGCCCAAGGCCGGCCAGGACATGGTGGCGGCGGCGATGAAAGCGGTGTTCGTGATCCAGGCACCCGATCAAGTGCGGGCCCACTGGCAGCGGATCACCGCGATGCTGCGCAAACAGTTCCCCGCCGCCGTGCCTGTCATGGAGGCCGCCCGTGATGATGTGCTGGCGTTCCTGCACTTCCCGCAGGAGCACTGGCGCAAGATCTGGAGCACAAACCCGCTGGAGCGGCTCAACAAGGAGATCAAACGCCGCACCAATGTCGTCGGCATCTTCCCCAATGACGCCGCGATCACCCGGCTGGTGGGCAGCCAGCTGCTGGAGCAGCAGGATGAATGGCAGCTGGAGCGCCGCCGCTTCTATTCCGAGGCCACCATGGCCAAAATCCCCCAGCCCGAAGAGCTACTGGGGCTCACCGATGGCGATCCGGCCGAACAGGCAGCAGTAGCCATCAGCTGAATCGGACCAGATCCTTGCTCGATCTACGCAAATCCCCTCGATCGCTGAGTTGTGCATTCAGCGATCAGGGTGCATAGTGGATGAATTGGGCTGAGCAATCAGCTTCCAAGCAGTCATCCCTTGACTGCTCCTGTTTCACCCTCCAGAGAGGGACACAGGACCTCCTGAGTTACACCACTCGAAGGGGAGCTACCCATATGGCTCTCGGTGGCCTCACCCCTCAGCAGTGCCTCCAGCGCCTGCTGATCGCTGAATGACGTGGTGGGAAAACACAACTAGATCGACGGTCAGAGAACAAAGAAAGGCTCAGATTGAACAGTTGAGACGCTTTTGGGTGTACGAAGGCCTGTTGGCCAGAGATTCCCTTACTTAGTCGGCTAACAATTAGCCGAGAATGGCATACAAAGGGTAATGGGAAACACAGTATGACGATGATGGCTGATCCTAAGCTCCAAAGAGTGGGCGGAAGAGCAATGCCTACCAAACAGCCGATCGAGTCCAAATGTAAATTAATCATAAGAACAATCGCGTGAGACGGGATGACCACTCTGAAGTCTATAGCTTGACCAAGATGATACTTGTGGCGCCTGTAATTAGATGAAGCTCCCTTTCCGCATCGTAAAGAACCACCCCTCCGACCTGGCCCCGGGGAAATCCGAAGTTGCCAGTGAGCTTCTGGCAATCGGTTTACCCTTGCTGGGAGCGGTGTTAGGTGGGCCTCCAGGGCTTGCAGTCGGAGCGGTAAGTCTGGCGAACAAAGCTCTCGGTTTGCCAAACAGCTCTTCAGTTAAAGACATCAGCAATACTCTGCGAGACAATCCACAAGGTGTTCAGAAACTGCAGGATCTGGAGATCAGCAATCAGGCCTACCTGCTGAGCGTGAAGCTCCAGATGGATCAGGCGGAGTTCGCTGACAAGGCCAATGCGCGCGCCCGCGAGGTGGAAATCACTAAAGCCACCGGACGGGTGGAGTGGTTCCCGCCCATCCTGGGAGTCATTGTTGTCTCGGCATTTACAGTGGTTTTATGCTCCATGGTTTTTCTACCTCCTTCCAAGGAAAAGCGAGATGAGAGCACAACTAGTCTCATCAATATTCTTGTGGGTGCTCTGACAGCTGGTTACAGCACAGTTCTGGGCTATTACTTCGGATCATCCGCTGGTAGTCGCAATAAAGACTATACAATTGCGGCTCTGAATGCAAATATTGCCAGCTCAGCCACCCTGGAAAACGCCAATCAACCTCCAGTGGACCCATTGGCCCTAGCCACCCCGTTACCTTCCTCACAGCGCAAAACCTGGAGAGATCTGTAGCTGGTTGCGGCAATCTATTTGTTAGACATGCAGCCTGAGTCCATGATTCCCTAACCCCCAGTAAGACGATGAGCTCTTCTTTCGATCTTGATCTCGCGATTGATCAAGCATGCGACGAAGCCCAAAAGTTCCTGGACAAGCTTCGCAGGAACAAACCCCGAGATGGTGAAATCGGTATGGGGGACGTGCGCCTGCTGGATACCTTCCTGCGGCAGATACCGATCTCGCCGTTGCAGGATCGACCCATTGGGGCCATGCCGCTGAAAGGATTGGGTTATGGCATCGCACACCCCGAGGAGATCGATCCGCCGGCACAGGCCAATCCCTCGGGATCATTCTCACTACGGGAAACTCTGACCCCCCTGCTCAAGCTCATTTACTCCAAAGAGGGGGGTTACGACTCCTATAACCGAGGAAAGGCTGGCGACTCTCCAGGTCCGTGGCCAGGAGGTCTGCGTATTCTCACGATTGCCCGCATCATGGAATTGCAGAAGCAGAACCAGATCTTTGCTGTTGGTGCGGCGCAGTTCATCCCATCGACCTTGCCACTAGCCCTCCGGGAATCCGGGTTACAAGCCAACAGTCTGTTTAATGAAGTAAACCAGGATTTCCTTGCGATTGCACTGCTGATCGGTACGAAGCGCCGCAAGCTGGCTAGCTATCTGAAGGGTGAAAGCAATGACCTTGACGCCGCACAAATCGATCTGGCCCATGAGTGGGCTTCGGTGCCGTTGCCTGATGGGCGAGGAGCCTTTGATGGAGATGCCGCCGGCAATCGCGCCACCCAAAAGGTGGCGGTGGTAAGACAAGCCCTGCAGAATGCACGTCAGAGCCTGATGTCTGCCAAGCAAAGAGGCTTCAGGATCGATCTGACGGCCGAATCTATTCAACATCATCCCGGCACTTCCGAAGCCTTTAACAAACCGAGGATAAAAGACTTTATCAAGAGTCCAAACTTCTCCAGCCGAGAAGGTGCAAAGATTAGCTCAATTATAGTTCACTATACAGTAGTTGGGGATGTAGGCGGCGTGATCCGTCATTTTCAGAATCCAGCGCCAGAGGGCAAGCGCGATAACGCAGTCTCGGCTCACTATATCATTGACAAGAATGGTGATATCTATCAGATGGTCAATGATGGCGATAAAGCGTGGCACGCAGTTCAAGCCAACGCCAGCAGCATCGGTATTGAGCATGTTGCCGAGCCAGGCGATCAGTTGACGCAAGAGCAGGAGAGATCATCGGTTGCACTCATCAGATGGCTGATGTCCGAGTACAAGATACCCAAAGAGAGTATCAAGGCACACAAACAGATACTTGCCACTAAGTGCCCCGGGAATCTCTTCGGAGATGACGAAGATGATGGTGACTTGCCTAGATTCAAAGCGTGGGTTGGCAGACACTTTTCAATACCAGCCAACCCCCGCACACCAGGAAGCCCAGCCACTGGAGGAGGGGTGGGACCGAGTGGCTTGGGCTTTTACATCGTGCAGGCCGGAGATACGCTCGGTGCCATTGCCCAGCGGCACGACACAACGTTGAACGAACTTCTCACCCTCAATCCAAGTATAGGCAATCAAGATCTAATTTTCCTGGGACAACGTATCACAGTCATGAGAGTGAAGGGAGACGAGCCCTTCATGCAAACGAACAGTCGCGCTTTGAACCTTCCGCTGGACATCGCAGAACACCAGCTGGATGAAAGAACTTATCAGGAGTTCGCCCACCCGCGACTCGGGCAAATCACAGTAACCGGCGGATTCATGGAGCCCAACGGTCACTCTCCCAAAGATCCGATGAAAGCGATCTATCTGGATGGTACGCTGAAGCAGCTTGGCAAATCAGATCGAAACATCGGGATTGATTATGTTGTTACTGATAAGCGGGTTAAGGCCTGGTTTGGTGGCAAGGTAACACAGAGGGGAAAAGAAGGCGGCTATGGCAGACGGGTGCATGTGCAGTTGGATACAAACTATAGGTTTGAAGGGAAGATATACCAGGTTTATCAAGCTTTCGCCCATCTCCAGGAAATCCACGTCAGCCAGGGACAAACCGTTAATCAGGGGGAAACCATTGGCATCATGGGAGGATCAGGGTCTTTTTCAGACAATGATTACCCTTTGCATGTTGATCTCAGCACCTACATCTTTATCGGCAATGACCTGGTACAGCTCAATCCCCAGGCTTTGGATCGGCAGCTTGCACAAAGTGCGTGAATCATTGATCAGGAAAGCGCCATGAGTTCTAAGCTTGTCGCCATTCCAATCTTCGTGCTGCTCGTTCTGCAACTGTTCGTCCCTGGCATGGCTGGACAGGCTGAAAAAACACAACGTGATAGCGAGACATGGATTGGCAATCAGGGTATTTTTGGTGCAATTCCTCCAAGGAGACTCCGGGAATCCAGCCGGTGGAAGCCATCCAATCTCACTACAGACGAGCACGTGGTGCTTATGACATTGTGTCGGCTAGCCATTGGAGCGAACGGTGGCCTATGGCAGTCTGATCGGATCAACGCTGCGATAACTTTGCTTGCTTTCGGGTACGAGCCACCTGATAGTTTGCAGGCGAGTGCCTATAAGATTTGTATGACAGCTGGAAGAATGGATGAGAAGTCTCCCTATGAGCAGCGAACGAGATGAAACAGTCCCACTGGCAATCAATATCAGATTAGTGAGTCGCCTCCTTAGATACTACTTTATTTGACGATACTTGCAAACAGAAACAGTTCATCACCGGATGATGAAAGTGGCTGAATCGCCATGACGGGATCCCCCATGAGATGCCCCTTGAGCTCTGCGATATCCTTGATGGAAACTTTGGTCTGATTTGGTTGTGGATCACAATTGACAATCCGCACCTTCTGAGTAGCTGCATAGCCCAGCAGTTCCGGATTCAGGGAGCGAGGCCTTGACCGTCATTTCATCTGCACGTGGATCAGTGGAATCCTGAGGAGTGATCAGCACACGAGCGGAGCCACCACCCGGCAACGAAATGAAGCACCAGGAAACCATTGAGCCACCGATCTGCAGCAACCAGGGGCATGGATCAAGGGTCAGATTGCTATTCGTGTCCGTATTCGGAAACGAAGAAGCTGTACGGCAGATAGAAGAACCCTGCCAGCCCAAATGCCTCTGCTTCTGCTTGCGCGCGCATGAGTAACGCAATAATGATTGGCCATCATCTCTGAATACTATCCGGGCAGGAGACGATGGAAGGCTTTGGCGCTATGCTGACCTCTCGGCAAGAATAGAAGCGGTCCTAAATCTGTTAAAGTGAACTCATGGAATGCTTTGGCCTCAAAGACCTTGTGAACGGATAGGATGTTTTGATCTAAGCACTCGATGGCCTCCAAGTTGAGCGAAGCCTTAAGCGGTGTGCCATTTTGAATTGACCTCGGTGCGACAGGAGTTGTGGTTGGGGTCGTAATGTCTTCATGGCATCTGCGATGCTCATGCATGATGTGGGCAAAATAATCGATTAGGCCGCACTCGCAGAGGACTCACTCAGAGCTTCTTGAGCAGCTCCAGTGCCTTTGGCCAAGCGTCGCTCAAAACGTCCACCCACTCGGCTGAAACGTCCTGATCGACCAGCATCATGGTTCCATCAGGCACGGCGAGAAACGTGTAGTTCTCATACGCAGGCGCCCAGGCCTGGACAGCCTCACTTGTCGTGTCCTCGACGCCGTGGGCGATGAAGCCGAGGTGGCGGATGGAAAGGAACACTGAGGTGGTCTGGCTTTTCTGGACAGCCCCTATCGTTAACCTCTGAGGCGGGGCACCGCCTCTGAAAGGGGCTCCCACCGATGAGCAAGCGCCGCACCCACAGTCCCGAGTTCAAGGCCAGGGTCGCCATGGAAGCGATCAGTGGCCGCAAGACGATCCAGGAGATCGCCGCCGACCACGCCATCCACCCGATCCAGGTGAGCCAGTGGAAGCGGCAGCTGCTCGATGGAGCCAGCGAGCTGTTCATCAGGGGCAAGCAGACCAGGGACAAGGACGAGGGGCAGGCCAAGGAGGCTGAGCTGTTCCAGCAGATCGGCCGGCTCCAGATGGAGCTGGAGTGGCTCAAAAAAAGTCTCAGCTGCTCTGATGCCCGTGAACTGCGCAAGCTGGTCGATCACGACCACCCCGATCTCAGCGTCAGCCGCCAACGCTGCCCCTGAGTGGCAGGCAGGGAGCCTGGGGTGGCGCAGCAGAAGATGATGGCGGCCTGTCCACTCGAGGGGCTGGTTGGAAAGGTGCGAACAGACAATTAGCGATCAGTAATGAGGAGGATTAAGGACTCTGAGACCAAAGCACCAGTCCAACAAGAAAAATAGCGACGTGAGGAAGACATACGTGGCCCCAAAGCATAATAGGTACAAAGTGGTGCCATTTCCAAGACGAAGACCAAGAGCGCAGAATTGCTGGCGAGTAAAACTCTGCAGATACCCCACTCCTCATGTAGTCCTCTATGCTCCTGATGCGCGGATAGTAAGCCTGTTGAAATGATTTCCACAAAGCTTCAACAATCCAGAAAAGCAACGCTGAAAAAGAAGCAACCAGCAGAAGGTAGCCTAGTTTTTCCTTCAGCGCTATTCCAATCGCTGTCAAGCTGGCCGTCACGCTCCACCCTTTGATCAACAGTGAGCGTTGATCGAATTCTCCAACAACACTCTGCAGGTGAAAATACTCTTCACGAAGGAAGTCAAGGTTGACTTGGTTTGTCATTTTAAAACAATGCAGATGTACACTTTTGGGGTCGGTAGTGGCCTGTCACTAATTTGACATGCCTGATTCTGGATTATATAGATGAATGCCAAAGCATAGTGCATCTGGCTTGCTTGCCATCTTGTTGCCAAAAGATCGGATCGACATATTCTTAGCGGCACTGGTTTGCATCATGAACATGCTTGGGCTATGGTGGTTACAGGGAAATTCGGCCGAGGATGTGTGCTGATTTAGTCCCTGATCTTTCCCGCTCTGTATTGGGCGGTTCCGAGAACCAACGGCGCCTACCCACCCGTTTCCGAGAACCATGCTTAATAGGTATGGGCAATGGGCAGACCAGACCCAGTCAGTGTTCTTTGAACAAGTCTCCCAAAGTTAGCACCGGTTCACGGGTCCGCAAGCCACCTGTCCGAATCGCTACATAACCCTGGAAGCAAGGGAGATCCGCCGGAGCCCCCTGAGGCGCCCCGGCGGGAGGCCCAGGCCTCAGAGCACCGCCACCAGGCCGATGTGGCGAGCCTGGAGCTGGCGGGCCACGGATTGGGCGGTGCGCAGCGGCATCAGACGGGGCTTCTGGACCGCCCGGCCCCGGCTACCGAAGTGCAGGGAGAGACGGGCTGAGGCGGCGGGCTTGCTGGAACCGGCAGGCACCAGGACCACCACGCGGCGGATGGGGCAGCAGAGGGAAGCGGAGGCCATGGGATGGATGGCGAGGAACACCGGCTCCCAACGCCCCACCGCAGCGGCCGGGCCAGGGCGCCGCAGGCGCTCGCGTCAGCCCTTGCGCGGCCGAGGTGGATGGGGCAGTGCTGGTGTGGTGCTCGCCCCTGCCATGGCTCCGACCCGTTCTGCTGAAGCCGTTTGTGCGTGAGTGGTGGTGTCCTTGGGGTTCCAGCGCCCCTCAGCGCCCGATGAGACCTGCACTTGGTTCTGGGGCCGGCTGGGGTCCAGTCCCGGAGGTGCCGCTTGAGCAGCGCCAGGTGCCTGCTACCGCTCGATCTGCCTTGGTCGCCTGGCGGTGTCGATCAGCAGGTTCTGCAGGAGCTCGCGGCTGCAGAGCAGCAGGTGGGCCAGGGCCGCAGCGGTGATCCGGGGTTCGGCCAACAGGTCACCGCGGCTGTTGGCCAGGGCGCCACGGATCTCCCTGAGCTCCCGGCCGATGTTGGCCGCCATCACGGCGGTGCTTTCGCGGCGCAGTGGTCTTGTTGGCTCCATGGGGGCATTCTGCAAAGCGGTCAGCCGTTGCAGCGCCTTGAACATGATCAGTCGCAACCGATGATTATGCACTGTCTGCATGAATCAACCTTGCAATCCTGCCTCTATCCGGTTAGATTCAACGACAAGAACTAGTGCATTTGTATTGACTCCTTCCTTTCCCCCCCCCTCAGGGGGTTTCCGGGTTTCCGGACGGCCTGCGATTACCCCAGCGGCTGGAACTGGAGATCGACCCTGATCTCTTTGAGCGCATCGAGGATCTCTCGATCCGTAGTGGTCGCTCGATCCCCGAGATCATCCAGGGGCTGATCAGCTGCTCCTTTCCGATTAATCCCGCCGAGACGGTCTTGGGCGAATCAATTAGCTGACGGCTGAGCCCCAGCGCAGGGCCCACTCCGCCCGCTCGCGCTGCACCTCCAACCGGATGCGGAGCATGGTGGCGATATCGCCCGATCGCTTTGCCTCGCGGTAGGCGGCATGCACAGGCCAGCAGATCGAATTCAAGAAGGCCTGATCCACCGGGCAGCTCAAGGGCTGGAGGGGGAGGACATAGCGCCTCAGGGCCCAGAGCGCATTCTCGGCCTCCCAGGGATCCAGGGCCCGCCAGGCGGGGGCCGCGCTGCCCCCAGGATCCTGGCCAGGGCAATTAGCGCTACCGGAGCCCAAAACAGGCCGCACCGCCACCGCTGGCCCGTGGATCACCGGCGCATCCAGGAAGGGCCAGCGAAGCGAATCAAGCGCCTCCAGCCGGGCCCAGCAACCGCCATGGGCCAGATGCACCGGCCCCACCCGTGAGAAGCGCAGCGCTTCCACCGGACAGCCGCAGAAGCCGGCCAGCTCGGCGCATGAGATTTCCCAGTGCACCACAGGCTGGGGCTGGATCCTTGTGCACTGACCGCCAGACCACTGGTGGCGGTGAACCAGAAGGACGGAGGGAACCATGGCGCGTGCAACGCAGGACCCCGGAGGGTTCCGTGCCGCCGATCAAGGGCTCGCCACCGCCCATTTCGGCGCATCAGCGCCGGACAGCAAAGGGCGGCGAGCATGGCCCCGACCCTTGGCGCGGCGCGGACCATGGAGGGGCCTGCGGCAGCGGCGCCCATCGAGAGCACAGCGTGAGCTATGGCTCAGAGAATCCAGAGGGACTCCGCCCCGCACTGCTCCTTGAGCTCAAGCGCCCTTTGCTGGGCAGAGGAGAGCGGCACCAGGCGGCAAGAGCGCACGGGAAGGGCAGCGGCATCGAGGAACCAGATCCGTGCCCAGGCCGGATCAAGACCGGGCGCCTGGTGCTGGATGCCAACCGAGCTGATGAAGGAAGGGGAGGTGATGGCCGCATTGGCAGAGGACAGCCATCCAGGCCCCGATTAGGGGCAACCCAAGGCAGGCTCTGCAACAGGCCCATCACCACCACCGAATAACCCGGTGGGCACCGCAGGGCACCCACCGGGGGAGCCTCAAAGAGGCACCAACACCGCCGAGGACTCAGCCCCCGCAGCCGCTATGGCCGCCCGCTCCAGCTCGACCTGGGCCTCCTGCTCCTCTTGGGCCTCCCTGAGCTGCTGATCGATCGCATCCATCCGCGCCAGGAAGCTCTCCATCGCTGGGAGCAGCTCATCCTCCAGCCGGGTGATCTCTTCTTCCCCATAGGGGTGATCGATCCAGCAGCGCCTCAGGGGCTCCCGCCGGTGGCTCTGCAAAAGCCAGAGCAACGAACGCTGGCAGGACTCCACCAGGGCAACCGGATCGCGCTCAGAGGCGCGGCAACTTGAAGACATGAACGGCAGACGCCATCAGGCGCCGCGAAGGGACTCCGCCATCGCCGCCGCGTCAGGCAAGGGCTGGCCATCTGGCCAGCTCGCGTTGAGCCCTTGCCCGCGGCGGAGCATGGAGAGGCCCGGCGAGGCGGCCACGATTGGGAACAGGCAGTCGCAGAACCCCCTTCATGCGTGCCAACCGGCGTTTGGGATTGGGTCGCCCGCTAATCCTTGGGCGGAGTCGGGTGATGAGCGAGACCCTCTGATCCCCGAAGACGTGTGGATACAGAGCACGGGCCAGGTCGTCGGGGTCGTTGGTGGCGTCGGTGACTTGCACGATCATTGGATTGGATCCTGACCACTTCAAGGAGGATTCCCAGCGACGGGCATGGGGCCAATACCAGGGACTACGCTCTTTACCTACAAGAACCTTGCCAATGTCTATTGTTATTACACTGACCCGGAGCTTGTTCGTCAAACTCGCAAAGTCTTTTAGGCTTGCAAGAATGCAGTATCCTGTTCCAATGGATAACGAGAATCCCGAGCTGAAGGGATGGCGACGAAACGAAAACGGAACCTATACGCCAATCTCGTGTGTAAATTCGGATCTTAATGCATTCTCCAAAGAGCGAAGAATTGCGTTGAGCATTCTTCGTCAGCTTAGGGCTACCGACAGCTTAGAAGGCATGTCGGCAGAGTATTTGTCTCTGCTTACCCCAGAAGATGACCCAAGAGTCACGACAGAGCTAGTCGAAAAAGCCAAGCAATCTAAAGCCAATGGGTTCTCACGCACTTCAATTGGACCACGCGGAGGAAGGTACGAGATGCGCACAAGTTCCAAAGGAAAAGCCTACCGTCAATACTACTAATCGGCACTTCCCAAAGGCTGCAGGACAAGTGAAGGGGGAGGCAGAGTAGGGGGAACACAATGGCCTGTGCGGACCGCCAGCTGAGAACTGCGAGCAACAGGGCGGCGGGATGAGGGCAGCTCTTCCGGAGCGTCAAGACAGCCGCAAGAGCTGAGGCCAAGTCCTCTGAAAGGGGGCCGCAGCCCCCCAGAGCCCTCCTCAATAGGGCAGCACCTCCAGGATCTCTGGATCCAGCGGCAGCGGCGGCTGAGCCACCTGCCGCTCAAAGAGGATCTGATCCACCAGCTCCCCCAGCCGGGGCAGGGAGCGGAAACAGCAGCAATCGCTGAGATCCACCAGGGCCTGAGAGCCAAGCAACTGGAGAGAGGAGCGGCGGGACTGGTGCGAATGGGCCATGAAGGGCGCTGCGCAGGACCCGACAGCAGGGCGGAGCGGGGTCAAGGACCCGCACAGCGGGCCTGGCCCGATCCTTGAGGCCGCCCCGCACCATGGAGAGGCCTGGGCGGAGCCTGTTCACTAGGGGCCGGTGGCATGGTCAATGGACATAGGGGGGCTGCAAGCCCCCAGGCCCCCCCTACCCGGCCCGCACCAACCTCCCCCGCACCTGCTCCCGCTCAACGCGCCTGGCCGGCAGGGGCGATCCCCGCAAGATGGCTTCGATGCGCTCCACCAGATACTTGGGCACCATCCCGCCCGCTACCCGCTCGCGGGGAAGCAGGAAGCCCCCAGCCAGCCGATTCCATTGGGCAGATTCCTGATGCAACAGCCGGCCGCCCTTGCCGGTTTTCTCAAACCGCACCAGGGCAACGGCAGCGGAATCGAAATAGAGCGTGACGCGCCAGCGGATCCCGCTCTGGATCACATCGTGGAGAACCTGGACTTGGGCCATGGCCATAAAGGCGGAGGACCCGACCCAGAGGCGGCGCCGCGCAAGGGCTGGCCAGGATCCTGTGCAGTCGCATCCCAATGGCAAAAAGGTCCTTTGGCGGCCAGCTTGCGGAGCCCTTGCGCGAGTGCCGCAGCATGGAGAGGGCCGGCGGCGACTTCGTCAGTGACCTATACACCAAGGCAACGCCCCAGCCCCACCTGACATGCTCCAGACATTGGGGAAAGATTAGAGTTTGGTTCTGTTGATCTGTTTTGAAGATTCTTCAGCCAGCTTCGTCGGATCCATAGGTTTCCTCGTAGAGCTCAAGCAGATTGCGGCCTCCCCAGCTCCAGTAGCGCCCACCATGGACTGGTTGGCCAGGCATCCCCATCAGCTCAGCGGTAATGGCTGACAGGAAGCGTTGTTCGCCGTTAAAGATTACATGGCGGCCATCAACCACTGTGCAGGTGGTTGTGCCGTCTTGGTAGACCAGCGAGGCGCCAACGGGCAGCCCCATTTCCAGATAGTTCATTATGGGCCGTCGCGATCTCTTCAGGCGGTCTGCTGATGACTTGGCCTCAACATCAACACTGTCGGCTTCTCTCTGAATCGACGGCGTTACGTCCTCGATCTCCATCAGACGCAGCAGGGCGATGGCCTGTTCTGGCTCAATCGAGAAAAACTCTCGCTTTGGGTTGACCCGGTATGGGCCAAAGGCCAGGTGGAAAGCCTGCTCCACCGCGCCTTCATCCGGAACCCTGGCGGCGTACGCACACTCAAAGGGCAATGGCACTCCGGTCGAGTACAGCTCATTCAGGCGGGCATTCATGCCACGGCTGGTCTTGCCGATTTTGACCATCCCAGGAATTGCTGGGTTGTTCAGGACGTAGACGATGCCTTCACTTGTCATCAGAGTGCTGCTGCGGCCAGGGTGGTTTGGGCAGCCACGGTCAGGTTCTCCACAGTCTTGCGCAACCAGCGCAGCTGCTCGTTCTGGTTCGAATCGAACCGCTCCTTTTGGTTTAAGGGTTGAGCGACTCTTCGCTCCACCGCGTTTCCACTCGCCAGCGGCGACGCCGATGGGGCTGAGCCGTGAGTTCGAGTAGCTCCACTTGTGACAGGGCAATGCGCAGTAGCTGGAAGTGCTCCGGCAGCGGTGCACCATCGGGAAGCTCGCTCGGGAAGGGAGCCTCGGGATCCAGGGGTGCTCCCGGTGAGGGCCAGCCCCACACGGCTCGGCCACCCGGGGTGAGCGCCTGCCAGTGCCGCTGGCGTTCCTGGAGCTCCAGCGCGGCTGGCAGCTCCTGCCGCCAACCCCGCAGGCGGAACTGAGCGCGAGCCCTTGGCAGCAGCCAACAGAGTTCCACCGCTGGTTGCAGGGCCAGCTCGGCCGGCTTGGCGCTGCGGGCATCGGTGAGCAGATCCAGGGCCGCGGGTCCGGCCCAGCCGCGGAACACCAGGGTGCGCAGCCGTGGTGTGCCATCGGCAGCCACGCTCGCCAGCTGCAGCCAGCGGGCCTGGGGCGCGCGCCCCTCCCGTTCGCGGGCCCCGCGCAGTAGCGCTCGCCAAGGCGGCAAGGGGTCAGTGTTGGTCATCGGTCTGCTGGTGTGGGGCAACGATCCCAGCGAAGCCCATCACAAACGGTGGCGCCTGAGGTGAGAGCTTCTGGGCAGCGGCCTCCAGAAACGCCACCAGGATGGTGATCAGCAGGATGTAGTCCTGCAGGCCGGCTTCCACGGGTGGTTCACCGGGGCCGCCAACCTGCTGCTGCAGGATCCGCTCCAGTGGCAACCAGAGTGAATTTTCCCGGGCTGCTGCATAGGCCCGCTTCAGGCGGTCGGCGTGGCCGGGATCTGTGAGGGTGGCTGTGGTGGTGGAGTGAGCGAAGGCATTGCGTACCCGCCGCAGGGTCTGGAGGTCCTGCTCCACCGGCGGCTCGATCAAGCCAAGCCGAGCGGCCAGGGTGATTCGCGCCCCGAAGGATCCCAGGGGCCGATCGGGCTGAAAGAACGGGTCCGTGGATCCAGGAGCCGGTAAGAGCACCGCCTGAAGCAGGCGTTCCAGGGCTGCGTCAACTCGTGCGGCGCCCACCAGAACGGCGCCACGGCCGCGCTCCTGAAGCATCTGGAGGGCGATGGTGCGAGCGGCATCGGATGCCAAATCGTCCGGAGATAGCGGCATCAAAGCAAGGTGTGCACAGGCACGAGTACGGCCACGCCCTCAGGCAGGGCGGAGAAAAGGTGAGGGCTTGCCACTGAAGCTCACCACCACCCGCTTCTTGGCACGGGTGGCGGCCACATGCAGGAGGGAGCGCTCCTGTTGCTCGAACAAGTCCTTGGAGAGTTGATCGGGCCGTTTGTTCAGCTCAACCTGCAGGGGCATCTGGGAAGCGTCGAGCTCAGGGAGGAACACCTGATCGAACTCCAGACCCTTGACGCGGTGCATCGTCGCCAGCCGCAGGGCTGGATCGCTCGGGTCGTCGGACTCATCGGCGTTGATCACGCGGGTGGCAAAGCCCTCGGCCTTGAGCAATCCATTGAGTTTCTCCACGGCCTTCTTCGTGCGGGCCGTCACGCATGTTGAGGCCAGGGACTGCTGCTCCTCGCGTAGCTGCCGCAGGGTGATGACCAGAAAGCGCTGCTCGTCGGCGGGATCCTCGAAGCCCTGCACCAGTGGCGCATCGCCATGAAGCAGGGAGCGGTAATCGCTGGCCGAATCACTGCCGCCATCGAGGTCATCGAAATCCACGCCGTGCAGCACGGCGGTAGCCCAGGCGCGGGTTTCCTCGGTGGTGCGGTAGTTGATGCGTAGCTTTTTGGAACGGCCGCGGATGTCGATGCCGCAGCGACTGAGCACCACCGGCTTGCCATAGATCCGCTGGTGGGAATCGCCCACGATGAACAGGTCGTTGGCGCGGGCTTCGCCCACCAGGGCGCGCAGCAGGGAGAAGGAGGCGAGATCAAGATCCTGGGCCTCATCCACCACCACGGCGGCATAAAGCGGTGCACGCTCTGGTTGGTTAAGCAGGTCGGCGGCGATCTGCTTGGCCTCCTCCGGCTCCCATAGGCCCCGCTGGCGGAACTCGGCCCGCACCGCATCAAACACCGGCCAGATCTGGGCGCGCTGTGGGCGGCTGAGGCGGGTGCCGCGCCCCACGCGACGGGCCACCAGGTAATCGTCGCGGCTGCGGCAGCCCTGGGCTAGCACCACCTCCTTCCACTCCTCCTTGTAGAAGCGCTCCGCAAGGCCGAGCGAGGTGTCGGCCACATCCATCGCCATGCTCCAGCAGCTGTCTCGGGCCTCTTCGTTGAACACCCTCACCTGCAGCCCCTGGCTTTTGAGGAAGGTCATCACCCAGCCATCGAGAGGAATCACCTCAATGCGCTGCAGTTGCTCCGGGCTGCAGATCTTGGTGAGGTTGGCGCGGATATCGGTGGCGAGGTTGCGGGTGAAGGTGGTGAACAGCACCCGGCCTGGGGCGCCGGATTTGATCAGCTGCTGGGCAAGCCAGCGAGCGCGATGCATGGCCACCACGGTCTTGCCGGTGCCGGCACCGCCGAGCACTCGCACTGGGCCGCTCCAGGTGCGCTCCACCAGCCGCCGCTGGCTGGGATGGAGAAACACCCGCCAGCGCTCCAGCGGTGCCGAGAGCATTGCCTCAAGCTCGTCGTCGTCGGTGATCACCAGGAATTCGGCCTTGCTCTCAGGCGTATCGAGGGCCGCCGCCACATCGGTGGGGTCGATGGCAGCGGGGCGCTGCCGTTCCAGTTCCTCGATCACGGCCTCGATCGCTTTGCCATCGGCCAGGAGGATCAGACCATCCACGCAGTCCTGCGGGACCCATGAGATCAGGCGGCTGAGGGCTTCCTCGCTGGTGACGGCCCGCACGGCGGGCAGGAGGGCCTCAGGTACACCGAGCAGCATGAGCTGGTCGTCGCTGCAGTGGGCGAAGAGCGAGGCGGCTGAGCTGGGCAGTGCTTGCGACCCTGCTGCCCGAGGCGCCGGAGTTGGTGCTGCCCCCACCTGGGGCGTGGACGCCTTGTTGGCCAGGGCTTCGCTCACGGCCGCCGCGATGGCATCGCCCACGGCTGTTTCTGCGCCAACAGCCATTTCGGCTGCCTCCACATCCACTACCTGCAGGGCACCGGAGACCCGGTTCACATGGCAAGTGCGGCGCCGCGCCCACTGGTAGGCGTCGTCGTGTTTGTCGATCCAGAGGATCACGTAGGTGTTGCCCTCATCGGGGGCACGCACGATGCAACGGATGTCCTGATCCACCCGCAGCGAGCGGATGAAGGGATCCTTGCCCCCCTCGATGTGCTCGTAGTTGAGCCCTGTGCCGCGGGGATTGGCGCGGAACTTGGAGATGAACGTGGCCACCTTGCCGCGGGCCTTCTCAGGCAACCGTGCGAACGCCTTGAAGAAGTCGTTGGAGAGGGCAACGGTGAGGCGGGGCTCGCTCATGACTAGGGAGAGAAGGAGGAAACGGTCTCGGGCGAGAAGGTCAAGGGGGCTCAGGCGAGACGGACGACTGGGCTGGCTGGGATCAGGAGGAAGCCAGCGCCTGGCGGATGGCCGTGGCGGTGGTCTCTGGAGGATCCTCCAACGACCAGCACTGCCAGCCCGCCGCCGTGAACGCATCGGCATCGGCCGGTTCCACCACAGCCAGCTGCTGATCGGGCCAGGCCAGCTCCGCCATGGCCAACACTTCGCCCCGTGAACCCTCCAGCTCGAAGCCGGGTTCGGGCATGGGGTGATCACTGGCCTGCAGGGCGGCAGACAGAGCCTGAAGCAGTGGAACGGCGGGCTGGGGTGCGAGACGGATCAGCTCCGCCCATGCCCCTTTTCGCTCGTCTGCGAGGCCACCCTGATCGGCAACGTCTGCAGTGCCATCACCAGCGGACTCCCGGGGGATCCATACCTGAGGGGGATCGATGGCCGTAGGTTCCTCGGCCCCACTCCAGCCCGGGGTGGAGAGCAACAGATGGGGCAGGAACTGGAAGAGATTGCCCTGGCGCAGCCATTCGCGCCAGGCGGCCTGCTGCTGCGGCTCGGTGAGGGCAGGATCGATCTGGAAGTGGATGGTGCGGAAGCTGGCGGCGGGATGGCGATGCTCGGGTGCATGGCGATCGAGATCGACCAGATTGAGGATCTGCAGCCCGGGCGAGGGGTTGAGGTGCTGGCCGATCCGGCGCGAGGGTTTTGAAGAGACCCACTCCTGCACATGGGCAGCCAGGTGGAGCGTGCCAATGGCGGCGGAGAGTTCAGGGGAATCGATGGCCAGCGGCGAGGCTTGGGCCAGGCAGAGCTGCTGGGCCATGCCCTGCCAGAGCGCCTCCGAAGGATTGGCGAGATAGGCCATGAGCAGCTGGAAACTGCTGGCCAGCTGGGCCTCCCGGGGCATCAGCAGGGGCGGCCTGTGGGGCGGATCCAGGAGGGATTGGGGCCACCAGCGCTCGCTGAAGGACTCCGGCTTGCTGGCAAAGGCCTGCACCATGCCCAGCGCCAATCCGTTGGGCTCCAGGGGCTTCTGAGCTGTGGGGGTGGCCTCCACCACGTCATCCCAGCTGAGGGCCCAGAAGAGGTAGTTGCCGCTGCGCTGCAATGCCATGCGCTGCTCGGCATCGGTGGCGAGGCGGCCGCGATGGAACTCCCAGCCATCGGTGTAGATGGCGATCGGTTTGCCGCCGGCGGTGGGGGTGAGCAGGAAGTCGGCTCTGGAGAAGGCGCGCACCCCCTCACCCTGGCCGATCGACACCTGTAGCTCGACATCCCAGGTGACCACATGTTGAGGGCTTTTGAAGGTGAGCTGGTAGCCCTTGTTGCCCTTGATGTAGACATCGGTCAGGGTCACGGAAACGCCCGGCGGGGCGCCCTTGCCCTCGCGCAGCTTCTCGATGAAGCGCAGCTCCAGCTCGCTCTCGGCGCGGGTGTTGAGCACCACCTCCGAGAGGCTGCGTTCGGATGGCAGCAGCTCCGGCCAGCGGCGCAGGATGAGCTGCAGCTGCTCGATGGCGCGGCGTTTGCTGGTGCGCTGGCGATCAAAGCGCTGGCGATACATATAAAGGCAGCGATAACAGCCATCGCTGCAGGAGCAGGCCTGCAGGGCGTGGAGCGAACGCTCGAAGACCTCGCGCAGATCCTGGCCACCGGCCTCGATCAGTTGGTGCACGTAGCCGGTACCGCCGGGCACCGAGTCGTAGAGATAAAGGAAGGTTTTGCGTTGCTGGCTGCCGGGCTGGGGTTCTTCCCCAAGGGCCGATTGCAGGTGATCCACCTTGCCCCCGAAGCGTTGACGCAGGCCGAGGTGTAGAGCGCCCACGAAGGAGGGCTGGCCGGCCTCATCCCAGAAGCTGGCGCCGGGCAGCAGGAAGCGCAGGGCTTCGGAGCTGAACTCCCGGTACATGAACAGCAGCTGGCGGAGCTGGGCGTCCTCGGGCTTGTCGCGGTATTTGCAGGCCCAGGTGTGGTTCCGACCAGAGGGTTTACCGCGCTGCACCTTGCCGCATTGGCGACAGAGCTCGAAGCCCTTCACCTTGAGGGATTTGCCGGAGATCGCATGGGTGGCTCCCACCATCGCCTGCTCGCCGAAGTTGATCTCGCGGAAGGTGGTGCTGGCCAGGTATTCGGCGCCGAAGGGAAACTCCTCATCGGCGATCGCCAGTGAAATCTCGCGGCGGCTGTGGTCCGGGAGGATCAGCAGCTCGCGGTGGAAGAAGAGCGGGTTGCGCTCCTCGGTGTCATCGCCGAACCGGCTGCGGGCGTCTTCCGTGGTGGCCTGCACCTGGCGCAGGCGGGTCATCTCCTTGATCTGGCCGTGGTCTGCGTAGCCGCTGTGGCCGCAGCGGGGGCATTCCCTGCGGCCGAAGTCGTCGTCGGTTTCGCGGCTGGCGTGGGAGCAGGAAGGGCAAAAGCGCCAGCGCTCGGGTTGGTTGAGGTTGGGGTCGACCTGATCAACCCGCACGCGGCGGCCCTGGGCATAGAACTGGCCATCGGGCACCAGCTCGCGGATGGCCACGTTGGCGGGGCGTTCGTAGCTCAGGGCCGGTAGATCCTCACTGCGGCGGCCATCGCCACCTCGCCCATCAGCCGTACGGCCTGGGAGTTTGCGCCAGAGCACGGATTTGAGCGTCACACCCGCTTCCGGGAAGGCGTAATTGGGGAGGAACCCTTCGTCGGTAAGCATCGCCAGTAGGTCGCGGCCATCGAGCTCTTTGCGCAGCTGGTTGTAAGCGCCCTGCTCGCGGCGGATGGAATCCTTGGCCTCCTTCTCGTCGGGGGTGAGGCTGTCCTCGGGCCGCTCGCAGAGCTTGTTGTAGCCATCGCGCAACTTGCGGGCCACGGCGCCGAGACGCTTGCGTTCGGCCACCAGATCCCGCAGGCGGGCGAGCAGCTCCTGGGCGAAGGGAGCCTCAAAGGAGCCGGCACCGCCCGATTCAGCGGGGCTGAGCAGAAAGTGGCGCAGGTTGTCGCGGGTCGCGGGCTGCACTTCCTCCCCGAAGAGCCCCAGGAATCGCTCCAACAGATCGATCTGATGGGACTGCACCCACTCCAGCCAGGTGTAGGGAAACAAGTTCGCGATCGTGCCGCTGGAGGCCTTCTCCACCCCATCGAGCACCGGCTTGAGCTGGCGCGGCAGCGCCAGGGGATCGAGGCCACCAGCCACCCAGCGATCGAGGCTGTAGGCGAGCAACTGCCGGCGCAGGATGGCGGCGGCATCGAGATAACAGCCGGGCGGATTCACCTGCCCCTGCAGCATCTCGCGCGGATCGGCGAAAAAGTAGAGGTCGTGGGCGGTGCCCGTGACAACGGTGCCCACCATGGCGTTGCCGTCGCGGCGGCCAGCCCGGCCGATGCGCTGCAGGTAGTTGGCCGGCTCCGGCGGCACGGAGGCGAGCAGCACGGTCGAGAGATCGCCGATGTTGATCCCCATCTCCAGGGTGGAGGTGGCCGAGAGCAGGTTGGGATCACTGCGGTACTCGCCGCGGATGAACTGGGTTTCAAGCCGCTCGCGATCGGCCCGCTCCAGCAGGCCGGTGTGCTCGCGGGCCACGATGCGGTGCACCTCGCCGCGGCTGTAGAGGCGGCGATAAAGCGGCAGACCCCAGTGGGGCGAACCATCGCGGGGATCAGCGCGATAGTGGCCGTCGCAGTGGCGCACCTGGCAGGGCATGCCATCCCAGAGGCTGAGCTGCTCGGTGGGCACGCTGTGCTGATCGCTGCACTGCTCGCAGCGCACGGGATGGGCCTCACTGCTCACGGTGATGGCGGCGGGAGGAATGCCCCAGATGCGCTCGCACCGCCCGCCGTTGAACTGTTGCAGCAGGCCGGCCTCGGTGAGGGCATTCACCACGGCGTTGAGGGCTTCTTTTTGCTGCTCCGCATCCAGGGTCGGTGGCGACCCAGTGCTGGATGCGACGGTGAGGGTGCGCTCCAGCCAGTGCTGCGCCCAAGTAGGCCGCCCGCTCTCGCGCACCAGCTGCTCAAAGCCCCCCTTGCCTCGGAAGCTGGTGAGAAAGAGCGGCTGGATCGAGGCCCGCCCGAAGCCCGGCAGGTAGGGGATCTGGTTGAAGGGATAGGTGTTGGCGCCGCCGCTTTCCAGGTATTCCGACCCCTTGCCTTCTCGGCCGACGAGCTCAGGCAGCACGACAGCGCCACGTTGGCGCAGGTGTTGCAAGAGCCCCACCACGAGTTGCTGCAGAGGCCCAAGCCGCAGGCCCCTGAGGGGCTCGATTTCGTTCTGCAGACGGCTGAGAAGGAGCGGCAGCAGGCAGTTCACGGCGGCCGGATCCACGGCGGCGGCGAGGGCGCCGGCCTGCTCCACCGAGGAGTCGAGGCGGGCGCGGTAGCCGAATTCGGCCGCCACCTCCCAGCGCAGTCGGTCGGCCAAATAGCGCAAAAGCAAGCTGTTGGGCTCCAGCGATGGGATCAGCTGCTTTTGCATCTCATCCCAATCGCGCAGCCACTCGAGATCGTGGGGGATGAAGGTGGCAGCGAAGTCAACGGGGTTAGGGAGGCGCCGCTGCCAATCGCTAATCAACTGCTCCTGAAGCTGATCGAGCCGCAGCGGTGGCCCGCCCTGCTGGTCGTGCTCCTGCACAGTGCGGGTGAGGGCGGAGCGGAAGGAGGTGCGATAGGCGCGGGCGGCGATGAAGCCAGCGCGGTGGGCGGCATCTTGCACCGAATCGGAGAAAGCAAGCACGCGCTTGTCGCCGTTGAAGGCGGAGGCATAAAGCGAGGCGCTCCAGGTGCTGGTGAGGTTGGCGGCGGATAGTCCGATCAGCAGCAGGCTGTTCGTGGCGTGGCAGTAGGGACAGTCGCGGCTGATGCGCGGATGGTTGTTCTCATCCACATAGCTGCAGTCGGGGATGTCGACCGCCAACAGCTCCTTGCTCTGGCAGGCGGGGCAAACCGGCTGACCGCCGGCGGCGGTGGCCTGCGCCAGGTCTTTGAAGGCGTGAAACGAAAGGCAGCTGGCGCAGAACTGATGGCTGCAGGAGATGGTGGCGGAGTCTGGCCCCTGGGGGAAGAGGTAGCGGAGCTCGGGTGCCCCGGAGAAGAAGGCCTTGTAAAAACCCTGCAGGTTGGTGGCCCGATCGAGGCGGTTGGAGCCGGCGGTGAGGGCGGTGGAGGTCCAGGCGGTGGCGCCGCAATCGCGGCAGTGCACCACCGGCAGATGGGGGCTGGCGTCGCTGCCGGCAAGGTCGTCGGAATGGCGCAGCTGGGGCTCGGATTCCACCGAGGCCACCATGCGCTTGAGCTCCCGCAGCCAGAGCTGCACGCGCAGGGTGAGCCAGGGCACCACCACCTCTGCCCCATCGAGCTTGGTGGTGGTGCGGCGGGCATGGGCGAGCAAGGCCAGCAGGCTTTCGAGCAGCAGCACGCGGTAGCGACGTGGGTAGCGTTCCCCCAGGCCCAGCTGGCGGGAGAAACGCTCCAGCAACTGATCCATCGAGCAGGTGTCCGCCGCTTGGCGCACCAGGTTGTGGACCGCCGGGAGGGTGCCGAGCTGCCAGCCGAGGGCCAGGCGCCAGGTATCGGCGTTGACATTGCCATCGGGAGGAGGCGGCAGGGTGTCGCCCAGCCAGAGGGCGGCCTGGGAGGCGAGGTAGGCGTCGGCACTGGAGGCGTGTTCGGGATCCAGCTGCTCCTGCGCTTCCATGCCCGGCAGCGGCAAGGAAAAGAGGCCGCCGTTGTCGGGGTCGCCGTAGCCGGTGTGATCTCGGAAAAACTCCTCCGGGCTGAGCCGCTCCTCCTCAATCAGCGAGCCAGGCTCGAAATGGCTCGCGAAGATTTGGCCGGCGTAGTCGAGCATCGCCTGGCGCGAATCCGGACCCCCGAGGGTGGCGGAGGTTCCCACGCACACCAGCTGCTCACCGGCGCACTGAAGGCGATCGCGCAGGCGGCGGATCAGGCAGGCCAGATCGGTGCCCTGGGCACCATCGAAGGTGTGGAACTCATCCACCACCAAGTAGCGCAGGGTGCTGCGGCCATCGGCCAGCAGGCCGTTGTGGGCCCAGAGGCCCTGCACCTGGGGCTTGAGGAGCAGGTAGTCGAGCTGCTTGTAGTTGGTGAGCAGGATGTCGGGAGGGGCCTTGTGCAGTGCCTGCTTATCGGTGATCACGCTGGTGGCGCCCATCGCCGCCGTGGGCTCATCTTCGGAGGCGCCGATGTAGAGCCCGACCCTCAGACCGGCCAGCGCGGGGGTGGCGTGGATGAGCTGGGCGATGCGCCGGGCCTGATCGGTGGCCAGGGCATTCATCGGGTAGATGAGGATCGCCTTGATGCCTCGGCTGCCCTGGGCATGCTCCTGGCGGCAATGGTCGAGGAGCGGCAGCAGGAAGCACTCGGTTTTGCCCGAGCCGGTGCCCGTGGCCACCAGCGTGTTGAGGGGAGATGCCGAACTGAGGCGCAGGAAGGCCTTCTCCTGGTGGAGATAAGGCGGGAAGGGCAGGGGAATCTGGGGAAACCAGTCGCGGCCGGAACCCTGCTGGAAGGGCAGGGACACCGAGACATAGGGCCCCTTGAGCAGCCGCTCGCGGTCGGCCAGGAAGCGATCGATCAGCCCCCTGAACCCCGGCGTGGTGGGGTGAAAGGCGGTGCGGATGGCGTCAGCGGCGACCTGCTCCAGCTCGCTGGCTACAACGGAGGGAAGCAACTGACTACACAATGCGTGAGCTCAGGATAGGGGGCGTAGCGGTCTTGCCAAGCCAAGCCCCCCTTCCCAAACTGAACCGTGGCTTATGCAGCTTCTGCATCCAATACTACAATAGGAGCTTTGCTGTTCTTTATCTTGGGTCTTGCGGAACGCTGCGGAGATATGTCAGCACTGCTGGGAGATCGATCATTTCAACGTGATCCGTCTGTTCATCACTCTCACTCGTCGCAATCCAAACGCGCCAGCCGTTGTCGATGAATTGCTCGTAGTCGTCTGCTGCCAGGACAATGGCTGCCTTCTGTCTCGGCCAGGCCAGCTCAGCTTCTGCAACAACAAGGCCGGATTGGAGAAGCTCATAACCAATTTCAGGCTTGAAATGATGAAGACCGTGGCGAGGATCAAGAAAATACTCGAAAATCGAGCTGCAGAGAGGATCAATAAACACTTGATTTTGACCTGTCATTCCTCCTGCTCTTTCGGGTCTATCGTTTTGCGACAATGTATCGCTTGCGTGACATGCTGCTAGAAAGTCGAGTGGGTCAACGGGACCTGGCCATTGAAAGCAGACTCCTCCAGCTGCATCAAACAATGTCAACTTCAAGCTGGTTTCACGAAATTCATTAACTAGTTCGGCGACATACCTTGCCACTACTTGGAGACTGTTCTCCAGCTGCTGCCATCGGACGGGAATACCATTTTCATTTGTGAAGGAAAAGCCAAGCTCTTCTTTCAATCTATACATGTTGCTGTAAAGGGCATTGCTCTCGCCATCCCGGTTCGTTATTTCAATCTTGTAAACGTCTGCAAGCACCTTTCGGACATAAGGGGCTTCGGACCAGTCTAATGATTCAAGTAGATGATTGGGAAGGTAGTCGGGTAGCTTTTCTGGCGAGAAAGTTAGCAGGTAGAGCTCTTGACGTGCTCTCGAACAGGCTACGTAGAAGAGGCGGCGTTCATCATCAATAATCGTACCCAGATCATCCCCAAAGATGCCAAGGAAGCATGACGTTGGATGAATCAGTGGATACTGCTCAGGCGCTAGTAGGAGAATAACCTCTGCTTCTTTTCCCTTTGAGCGGTGTGCAGTAAGGGCTCTCACACTCGTAGGCACAAGGTCGTTTTTATAGACACTGACCAAAAATGCATCCAGAAAACTAAGGCCACGGCCCTTGGTGGTCTTCAGAAATCGAAAGTCTTCTATTCCAACCTTGAGACCCTTCGGGTAGTTAGTGCGAGTGAGTATATAGAAGAATGGTTTCAGACCTTCTGAATTCTGATTATTGGCTTTGAAATTGTCAATCAGTTCATTGAACTTCAATCTTTTGATGCATGCAGGAATTAGCCTCAGGAGCGAGCTGATAGTAGGATCGGCCTTGAAATAGAGCTGTTCTGCATCCGTGAGCTTGAGATGGGAAAGTGATACCTGTACAACACGTCCTTTCACTTCTTTGAGATGTTGGGCGACTTGGGCAGGTGTTCCGAGTCCATCCATCACGGCATTGCAGAATTCAACGACCTGACGACTGCTTCGAAAGTTTGTCGTCAGTGTCAGCTCTCTTGGTCGCGGGAAGGATTCAGAAAAACCATGGAAAAGGCTGAGATCAGATCCTGCAAAACGGTTGATCATCTGCCAATCATCTCCAACTGCATTAACCACAGCATCATTAGCGTGGTGAAGAAGGGATTGCACGATGCTTTGATATAAGTCGGAAAAATCCTGAAACTCATCAATAAAGATATAGCGGATTTTTTCCGGAAAGACCCGCACAGTGCCTTTCTCAACAGTAAAAGAACTGATTCCTTGACTTAGTTGATCAATGCAGGCCCACTTTAGCTGCGCAAAATCCGTGGCATGATTTGACGAAAGAAGATCTCGATAAGCATGATCGATGACTGGAAGTAGATCAACAAACTGTCTTTCGGCAGCTTCCTGTGTCTCATAGCGACTCACTAACGTGACGACATCAGCGTTGGTTCGACAGCGCTGGCCGAGGCGCGTCAACGCAGTGATGATTAGTTTTTCAAACTCAAGCTCTATTCGCTTCTTAAGCTTGTCTAGAAGCTCATCATCGGAAAGCCGGCGAAGCTCAATATCAACACACCCATTCTCGGCAAGGGTGTCTTTGATAATATCATTGATCATCTGATAATCAGCCTCGCGACCCTGGAGGAAGTCGGGAGATAGGCCTTTAAGCTGACGAGGAAAGATCTGGATAAGCGTATAACCTGGCTTTGTGTTCCAATAGCGCCGTTTGAATTCAGCCGCTTCGTCATAGTCCTTATCTCCTTCCATGCCCCAATACTCAATTACAGACTTAAACCGTGGCAGGTAGAAGTCTGGGTAGATGACTATGCCACGATCAGTGCGCCAGGGGTATTCATATTTATAGTCGATGCTGTGTTCAAAGAGGAAGTCGGCTATTCGCTTTTCCCCTTTAGACTTAACTGAAGTTCCATCGATTGCCTCTTCCATTAAGATGCTTCGCAGTTGGTCAAGTTGGTCTAGGCTGTAGCGCTCATTATTTAATAGCCACTTGTTCCAGTCCGCCTGGAACGAGGTAAGCATGAACTGCTGGATGATGCCAGAATGTCCGCTTTGTTCAGACAAGAAAAAATGGACTAGACCTTTGATTTTATGGGAGAGTTCGCCCCCTTTAAGTATGTTGGCCTGTGGTTGAACTACGCCTCTGGCGAGACGGTCAAAGTTCATCACTGCGTATGGCCCCTTAGTGGCAAACCCTGCTTTGCTCTCAAGATCCATAACTCGTTGAATGAGATCATCACGTGCCTCTACATTGAACACAAGCGCGAGGATATTGAATGGTGATATCCCAACGAAGTGAAGCAAGAAGAGAATCTTGGTCGCAACTGTCTCGGTTTTTCCGCTCCCAGCGCGTGCTGTTACTCGAATCGAGTGGTGGGTGTCGATGATGAATTCAAGCTGCTCCTCGGTGGGTTTGCGTAATTGGGCTTTCTTGAGCCAGGCGAGGACCAAGACGCGCCGAGCAAGAGATACATCCTCCTCACTTGTAATATCGCCAATTGCTTGGGCAATCTGAGCATTGTCCTGTTGCCATCTTGTCCTAACTCCATGTTCGGTATAGCACAAGTAGTCTTGCGCTCTTCGGACTGGCAGATATCGAATGACAATGTCTATGGCCTCTCTAAAGCTTATTATCCTTCTTGGTCTGTTTTGGTCGATCCCGATTGGTCCAATATCTCTTCTCTCCGCAGCAGTGGCGCTAATTAAGCCGCTTGCCGCTTCGGCCAAGTGGCTGCAAATCTGTTTTATCGGTTCAGGGAGGTTCTGATGGGCTAGTTCGCCGAGGAGTCTGGCGGAAGACGTCTTTTTCTTTCGCGCAAGAAAGTTGTTGCAGATCTCGGCTAGATCGTAAAAATCCTTGCTGCTAATGCAATCAACGCCAATCAGCCTTATCTTGTCGTAGAACCCTAGCCTCTTCTGATGACCGCTGGCACTCTTGGGCAAAGGAGGGAGCATATAGTCAGGCTGAGTAGGGGTTGGATATCCGAACATTGTGATTCATTGGCGAGTTCTTGTTGGGTCATTGTTGTGGAGTGACAGCTCTATTGATGGCTTTGCTAATCAGTTCAACCCGTTGCCGCAGGAACCCTTCGAAGTCGTCGGCCCAAAGCCCCGACTCACCCCCATAGGGAATCAGATGGCTGCTGAGCACAGCTTCCATTGGAAACCCCTGCTGATCCCGTAGTTCCGCCATGTAGTCCGATGGTGCGCGGCAGCTGATGCGCTGATTGGTGTGGCTGTCGATCAGGCAGCGGTTGAGAATGCAGTCGCGCAGGCGTGAGTCGATGCTGCAATCATCAAGATACTTCGCTGGGAAGATGTGGTGGTCGTCGATGCCGTTGCTGGTCAGGAGCCTGTCGTTCAGCACGGCGCGGCTGTGGAAGTCCAGCGGGCGTTCGCCGCTGGCGAGGATCAGGCAGATGGTCGCGCGGTAGAGGGACCGCTGCCGGGGAGTGACATCCCGCAGCAGTTCGGGGTTGAAGCGGAAGTTACGAACATTCTGGGGTGCTGCCTCTTCTGGATCGCTGAGCCAGGGGATCAGCTCCCCTACGTCACGAGCGCTCTGGGAATTGGGTGCATTCTCATAGGCCTGACTGAAGACAGAGCACCAGAACCAGCGCTTGATCTGCTCGCGCTGGGCGCCCACGGCCACACCTTTACTGGCACCAGCCCTTGCGAGTGCAGCGGCCATCGGCGCCAGCATGGTGTTGAAGGGAAGCCACTTGGGCTGCAGCACCCAGCAGTCGTCGTGGAGGATTGTGAGCGAGAGGGCCAGGCCCTCGATCACGGGCTGCCACCACTGGGTGACGGTAGCTGCGGTGAGGTTGAGCACGTCACCCCGTTTGCAGCTAGGGGTTTTGCCGCCGGCCAGGGCGATGGCCATCAGCACGTAGTAGGGGTCCACATCGAAATGGACGATCAGTGGGTGATCGCTGCGGGCCTGCTCCCAGAGATCGCGCAGCTTGAGGTCGTGACTCCAGAAGCGGGCCGTGAGCAGCTCGAACACGCTGAGCTTGACGCCCGTGCGGTTCAGCGTTTCGAAGATCGTGCAGAGGGCCGCTGGCTCTGTTTCGGCGGAGAGGGTGACGACCGGGAAGACGTATTGGTCAATTCGGTTGATCCACCTGGCCTCCAGCTCCTGCAGCTGATCTTCCAGCTGGTCGCGCTCTTCGCCCTCACGGGTGCGGGCCACCTGGGACGCCCACTTGGAAAAGCCGGTGCTGCCTTTGTGGAGAACAGAGAGAGGGAGAAGCAACTGTTCGGCTTGAAGCTCAAATGCCTCACGCTTGGCAACGGCACCTTTGCTCCGGCGCAGGTAGCCGATGGCGTCTTCGAAGTCGGCGCCATCGATCAGGGCACGGACGTCGAGGTAGTAGCGGTGATCTCCTACGCCGTAGAAGGCCTGGTAGAGCGAGGTGAGCCGCTGCTGGCCATCCAGAACCAGGAAGGTGTGATCCGTTGCCGGCGGTGGAGCGCCTTCAAACTCACGGCTGGAGAAAGCGCGCTGCCGATCGCGCACGCGCAGGATGCTGCCGGCGGGGTAGTTGTTGGCGATCGAGACGATCAAGGCCTGTGTGGCACTGGGCTCCCAGACGAAATCGCGCTGGAAATCGGGCAACACCATGTCGCCGCTGTGGATCCGATCCAGTAGATCGAGGAGTGGCTTGGAGTTGGTGTCTTCGTAGATGGTCATGCGCCGATGCCCTCTTTCTCGAAGAACCCCCAAACCCCCCGATAATCCCCCACCCGATCACACCGATCAAACGGCGCCTCATAGGTGATCGTCCGCTCCACCGGCCCCCCAGGCAGGGTGTCATCGATGATCGTGCGGGAGATGCTGCCGGAAGTCATGGCGGCGATGTCTTCCCAGCCGGTGGTCTTGTTGGGGCCACGGCCTGAGCCCTTGCGGGGGAAGCCGACGCCGGTGAGGCCCTTGCTGGCGGTGAACACGATGCGGCCGTTTTGGTCGTACCAGGTGTCGCGTTCGTATTGCTGCATCACCGGGAACTGCACGCGATAGATGGTGATCAGTTCTTCGAGGGTGAGCTTGAGGGCGCGTGCCACCAGCACATCGATCTCCACCAAGGCCTGGCGGCGGGTGTAATCGGTGCGGAGTGCGCAATCGCGCTGCCAGGTGGGGGTTAGGTTGCTGAAGAAGCTGTTGGGCAGGCGGGGATCGGCTTTGGCCCAGCGTTGCTGTTGGAAGGCGACGTCCCAGCACTCGCTCCAGAGATCGGCGTAGTGGGTGGTGAGGCAGGAGAGTGTCAGCGCCCTCAGTGCGGCAGCTTTACTCCCAGCCTCAAACAATAGTGGAAAAGTTTTGAGTGTCGACTCATATAGATCAGCCTTCCCCGTCGACTTGATAAAGAAATCAAAAACGACTGATGCGCTTGAAGCAAGAAAGCCTGGCAGTAGGCCGAGATGCTTGAAGGTCAACGAAAGAACAGGGTGAACGTGACCGGATCTTTCAGGTGCTACTGAACAAACTAATGTCCGCTCCAGTGCAGGATCAAGTCTTCGCCTCGCAACCCACCTGTAAAACTCCGTCACCGGTTTCTTCTCTCCCCATGGAACCCGCGCCGTGCGAGCCAGGTATTCAGAGGGCGACACATCCGGGCGGTAGTTAGTGCGAGGCAGGTAGTCGTCCGGGAGGTTGGTGAGATTGAGGCAGTCGTAGTGGCTCTTTTCTGTGCAGATGGTGCGGGGTGTTTTGTAAAGTGGTGCACTCACATAAAAGTGGGGGCCAGAAAGTACCAGTTCCGTGGGATCGGCAGGAAAACTGGTGTCGCGGCGGATCGTGCCGTCTTTCTTCACAGCATTGGTTTCGTCCCACATCACCGTGGCGTAGTAGTCACCCTGCAGATCGCCCAGCCGTTTCGGGGCCGCCGCAAACTTCTCCAGCACACTCTGCAGTTGCTGGGAATGGAGAGCTGGCAAACGGGCCTGGCGTTCTGGCGTTTCGGGTTCTTCGTAGAGTTGGGCAAACAAGCCAAGGGCCTTCTCTCCTACTGGAATCAGCCGCTGGCGATGGCCTGCCATGTCCCACTGGTTGTCGACAGTCTTGATACCGCCAACGCCACCATGGCCATCATGGGCAAAGCATGCTTCCACCGTTTTGGGGTGAAACAGGTTGGCCAGATGGAAGAAGCTTGGCTGCCGTTCTGGCCCATAGGTATTCAAGCTGTACTTCACACGATGGCCGATCGGAAACAGCATTAGCTGGTTCTGGAACTGGAAGTGATTGCGCAGTCGCCCATACAACACCTCTCGCAAGAGTCCACCCTTTGGATCGTCGTAAACCCCCTCCGGATGCAGGAATCCCTGAACACCCTGTCCTGACGCAATCCGCCAGGCCTGCGGCAGGAAGCACTTGAACAGATTCGTCTGGCTCCCCTTGAGCAGCGGATAGTTCTGCACGGCGTTGAGAAATGCCTGGCTACCGTTCTGGGCTTCGAATTCCTCGAGATAAGCCGCCCGCAGCTTTGGATGGGCCTCAAACGCCTCCTTGCGTCGCTTCGCCAGCTCGCTGGCACTCACCTTGCGGATTAACACCATCGGGTCGACGTCGCCGATCACGCCCTTTTCCTCCCACTCCACCTTCAGCCAGGGCGGGTTGCCCACGATCAGGTCGAAGCCACCGCCTGCCAGCAGGTCGGCAAATTCCAGATCCCAGTGCAGCGGCCGGATGCGTTCGCTCACTGCCTGCACCTGGCGGAGGCGTTCGAGATCCTCCAGCAGCTTGTTCACGTTCACGAAGCCGTGTTGGTCGCTGAAATCTTTCGCTATGAGTATGGGCTGTGTATCGGGATACAGGTCCAGGTTCCCCTGCCCCAGCTCCGGCGTGATCCCCTGCTCCAGGTCGCCCAGGATCATGCTTAGCTCAAACAGCCATTCGTCTCTGTCCGGGAGCATTCCCGCCTGGCGGATCGGCCAGAACCACAGCGCCACCCAGTAGTCCATCGCCCATTTCAGGCGCAGGCGGGCGTTGGTGTTGAGCACACCCTTGCCCAGCACCTCCTGGTCGTGAATGCGGTCCTTCAGGCGCAGGGGCGTCCAGTCGCCCTCCTTGGTTCCGCTCGGGTCCTCCCACACGGGCAGCGGGTCAGTGGTGCGCTGGCGCAGGGCGTTCATCTCCTGTACCCACTCCTTCCACAGCTCATCCACCAACTGGCTGAGCCGCAGCAGGTGATCGATCTGCGCCTCGGTGAAGGCCTCGCCCACAAACGCCTTGTTCCAGCGCTTGCAGCGCTCGATCGCTTCGGGTTCCAGCGACCTGATCACCTTGTCGGAATAGGCCGCCATGCCCGGATCGGGCAGCAGGAAGTGGAAGATCCCATCGGCCGGCAATGCCGCATCCCAGGCCAGCTCCTCCGGGGCGTGGTCATGCCACAGGCGCGTGGGCTTCGCTTTGCGGCCCGTGCCCGTGGGCAGCTGGCTCACGCGGACGATCTGCCGCCTGGCCCCGATCAGCGAGTTGCCACACTGCAGCTGCTGGCTGAACCAGGGCACAAAGGCCCTCCCCTGCTCCGGCGCAAAGATGCTGTTGAGCCACAGGCTCACCTCCGCCAGCTCCACCGCCACCGGGTTGAGGTCCACGCCGAACACGTTCTGATCGGCCAGGCGCATCTTCACCTTCTGCAGTTCGGTGTGATAGCGCTCATGCGGAATTGTTTTGCCCGTTTCCTGCTGGCGCCGCTCCAGATAGGCCTGGGCCAGCTGACTCACCAGCTCATTGAGATAGGCGGCCGATCCCATCGCCATCTCCAGCAGCTTCAGCTCCAGGATTTCGGCGGCGCTCCTGCCCACCAGCGCTTCTTTGAGCGTGTACTTGATCTGGCAACTGGTGAGCACCTCCGGCGTGTAGTAGCTGGCGCTCTTCTGGCGGTTGCGGCCGGCCAGGCGATAGAGGAAGCTACCCCTCTCGTATTGTTTCGCCTTGCCGGTGAGTGGATCGGGCACGATCTCCTCGGCCTTGTAGGCCTTCAGCTGCTCGAAGGTCACGAAGTGGCCCACATCCAGCTCGTCGTGGGCCTGGCCGGTGGCCTGGCCGCTGGCCTTGCCGCCGCCGGTCGTGTCGTCGTCGGGGTTGTCGCCGGAATCGTCGCCATCGCTTAGATCCGCGTCGAGGTCGTCGTCGTCTTCGCTGGCGGCAGCTTTGGCTTTCTTCGGGGCCGGTTGCACCTCGTAGAGATCCACCTCGGCGAAGAAGCCGGTGAAGCTGAGCAGCGCCTCATACACGGCGCCCAACTGGTTGATGCCCAGCTGCGAATAGCTCACCCGGCCGCGCCGCTTGCCCTTGCCTTCCTTGGTGAGCGACATCATCTCGATCACCTGCCGCAGCACAGCGTTGCGGAAGCGCACCTTTGGCCAGCGCTTCTCTCCCTTCTCGTCCTTGAGCAGGCCATTGATGATCGGCAGCCGCTCTGGATCAAACAGGTGCGAGCGCAGCGGCACAATCTGGAAGGTGTCGAACTCAGGCTTGGCCTCCGTGAGGTGCGGCTGCACGGCGTCCTGGTCGCCTCGCTTCGGGTAGCCCTCCCAGATCATCTGGAACAGCCGATCCAGCGATTCGCTGATGTAGGTGCTCTCGCGGTCTTCCTCGCTGGCCAGCTCGGCCGTATCGAGATCGCGCAGGCTCTCCAGGCTGTAGCCCAGGCGGTACACATCGTTGCCCATCGGCGCGTAGCCCAGCTCCTTCGGGCGGCTCTCGATGAAGAACAGGAACAGCAGCCGGTACATGAAGCGCAGCAGCTCCAGCGTCAGCTGCTCCGGATCCAGCCGCTCCTCGTAGACGCCCTTCTTCTGGGCCTTGATGAACGCCACCACCTCATTGCCCAGCAGCTCGATCGAGCGGCGCAGGGCGTATTTGAGATCGCTGCTCACCTCATAGGCGTGCTTGTGGCTGTTCTCATCGAGCTCATCGAGCAGGGGCGTGCCGCCGCCCGTGGGGCAGGTGTGCTCGCGGTGCAGCAGGGTGGCCGCCGCCAGCAGGGCATCGGGGTTGTTCTCGCCCAGGAGCGTGCCCAGCTCAAAGCGCAGCAGCCTTGAGGCGGCCCACTTCTGGCGGTCGATCAGCAGCAGCTGGTCGCGGCTCACCGCCAACACCCAGCGCGGCGGGATCTCCTGGCCGAAGATCCGCTCGGAGATCAGCTCCTCCCAGGTTTCGCTGCCCTGGCCATCGCCATCGGTGAGCACCGTGCCCAGGGAAGGGTCGTCGATCTGGCAGCCCCAGCGGGTGGTGATCGTGAGGTCCAGCGGGTCGGCCGCCTTATCGCTGGGGTTGAAGCACTCCACCACCCACAGCCACGGCTCGCCCTTGGCGTTGTTCACCTCCCCCAGCAGTGGAACTTGATAGGCCTCGCCACCGATCAGCACGGGCTCCGCATGCGGGGCAAACGGATAGCCCAGGGCTTCCAGGAGGGGCTGGAAGAACAGCTCCCGTTGCAGCCGCAGCCGTTCCGCCGGCTCCTCCGTGATGCCGATCTCGGCTTCCCGGAGCTTTTGCCAGGGCTTGCGCAGCGCCTTAAACAGTGCCTCCGGCGTGGACACCTCCGCCGTGGGATTCGCCTGCAGCTGCGCCTTGGCCTCTTCGCTCCAGCGCTCGCGCACCTTCTTGATGTCCCCCGCCAGCACGCTCTCGAGGTAGTGGGCGGAATAGAACTCGTTGGCGTTGCTGATGCCGGGGAGGGCCATGGGTCAGGGCTTGCGCAGCGTGAGCAGGGAGGTGATCGGTTCGGTGATGAACGCCTCGATCGCGGTGGCGTGAGCCAGCAGGATCCGCAGGATCTCCGCCGTGCTGGTGTTGCCCACCACCAGCCAGATCACCTTCGGAGGCGCACCACGCAGCAAGCTCAGCGCACGAAAATCATCGTCTTTGGTGACGATGGTGTAGCCGTTATCGGCTGCATACAACCAGATCTTCTGATCGTTTTGGCCTTTCAGCTGCACATCGCGCACATGCACACTGCCTGGAAACTGCCCTGAAAGCTCAGAAGCGAGCCGGGGGCTCAGGTTTTCATCCAGAAGCAACCGGCCTGCCATTTCGCTGCTCAGGCCACCGTGAGTTCGCTGAGGCGTTTCTCGCGCTCAGCGGCATAGCGCAGCACCGCCTGGATGTGTTCTGGCCTGAGATCGGGGAAATCATTGAGTATCTCCTCTTGGCTCATGCCACTGGCCAGATACTCGAGCACATCCGATACGGTGATTCGCGTTCCGGCAACACAGGGTTTGCCGCTGCGCACGCCTGGCGTGCAGGTGATCAGGGAAGGTGGGGAGCTCATGGGGGTCGACGGGAGCAAGGGTTGACTGAAGGCTATGCAGGGCATGTGGTGCGACTCGCTCAACTGCTGTCTCGGTGCAGCACCGCCACCAGCTTCAGGTAAGGGGCGGGGTCGATCGTCATCACCTCGCTCACGAAGCGTTCGTGATCCTCAAAACGCCCATCGATGGCCTTCTGCTTCTCCTGGCGTTGCTTGTCCTTGATCGGCTGCGGGCGCTGATTGGCCGCAAGGCTCAGCTCCAGCTGCTCCACCTGGCGGCCCCGCAGGCGCCGCAGCCGCTCCCGCTGCGCCTCCAGCTCGGGCTGCACGCGGGCGGTCCACTGTTCGCCGCAGTTGCGTAGGTAGGTGTTGGCCTGCTCCACCGCAAAACGCAGCTGGCTGCTCAGGTGAGCGGGGGGCTTCTCGCCGCTGATGTTGGCGAGATCCCGGCTGCCCAGCTGCAGGCGCGTGGCCACAGCTTCGAACGGCTCCACAGCCACCACCTTCAATCCAGTGCCGGCAAAGCGCACCGCCACCCATTCCTGCACCACAGGCACCCCTTTTTGATTGGGGATCGTGCCCTGAAACACCATCACCACCGCGCCGGGATCGAGGCCATCGGTGAGCTGGAGCACCGGCGCATGATGGCGCGGGAAGGTGATCTGGCCCCGGTCGGCCAGCCAATCCACCACCGGGTGCAGATCCCAGAGGTATTCCAGCTCTGGTCTGCTGTTGTCCTGCCGGCGGCTCTGCTCCAGGGCCCGCTGCAGGGCCGCCGGCTCGGTGGAGAGCGCCAGGCGTTGGCCGCGGGGCGGCTGCAGTTCGCGCGGATAGCGGTCGTAGCGGCGCTGCAGATCAGAAGGCGGTGTGATCTCCAGCCGTTGCTGCTCGGGGAAGACGCGCAGATCGAGTTTTTCGCCCCGGCGTTCCATCTGCTGCGCCACCGCGTCCAGGGCCGTGTCCACGTAGCCCCAGAGGCTGGGGAACAGGCTGAAGGACTGGCGGGTGTGGGCTTCCACCACCTGGGGATTCCCTGCTGGAGCGGGCCCATCGCCACTGCCATCGCCACTGCCATTGCCGCCGCCTTCGGCGGAATCAGCGCTGATGCCGAACAGCTCCTCGAACAACTGATCGCCGCTGCTCGCCTGGCGCTGCGGTTCGGCGTTGGCCTCCATTCGATCGTCCAGATCCTTCAAGGTTCCGGCTTCATAGGCCCTGCTGATCAGCTGCTCTTCCGCCGCCGCGTCGTAGACGCCAAGGAACACGGCCGGATCTCCGATGTTCAGCTGGGCCTGCTTGTCTTTCTCCCGTAGCAGCCGCACCACCTTCTCGGCATCGCCCATGCCCTCACTACGGGAGGCATTGAGCAGATAGCGGATCAGCGGCTGCCGGGGCTGGCCGTAGCGATCGATGCGGCCATTGCGCTGCTGCAGCGTCATCAACGACCAGGGGATGTCGACATGCACCAGCCGGTGGCTGAGGTAGTGCAGGTTCAGGCCTTCTGATGCCACCTCGGTGGCCACCAGGATCCGCACCGCCTCCTTCTCCTGGGCGAACTGCTCCACCACCCGCGTCTGCTCCACATCGGGCATCGCGCCATCCAGACCCACCACCGCCCCTTTGGGTAGGCCCAGGTCGGATGCCAGGTGATCCACCAGGAAACGCTGGGTTTCGCGCCGGCCGGTGAACAGAACGATCCGATCGGTGGGGTCTTTGCCGTTCCAGCTCCAGTCGTCGCGGATCAGCTGCAGCAGCCGCTGGTATTTGGAGAAGTCGGCCGGGGTGATCGCGGCCAGCAACGGCTCCAGGCTCTGGAGGGCGGCGCGATCAGCGCTGGCTGGGGAGCCCGGTGTGGAGGCACTCGCCTCAAGGCGTTTCAGGCGATTGCGTACCGTTTCCAGCGCTGCCATCGGGCTGGAGAGCAAGCTCTTGGCCAGCGTGGTCTTGAACAGCTGGCCCGCCTTCGCCTTGCCATCACTATCGGGCAGCTTGAGGTCCTTGAGCAGGGCAAACACCCGCTCCTCCCGCTCACTCGCCGCACACTCCACATCGGCGCTGTCGCGCTCCTTGACGCTGTTGCACAGATCCGCAATCACGTCCTTGCGGAAGCGGCGCACGTAGAGATCGCGGATGTCGTCTTTGCTGTATTGGCTCGGATCGGCAATCGCCGTGGGGTCGAGCATCGTCATCAGGCTGGCGAAGCTCTCCGGCTTGCCGTCGTGCGGGGTGGCGGACAGCAGGATCAAGGTTTCCGAGCGGGTCGCCAGCCGCTCGGCAAGGCGGGAGCGCTGGCTCCGCATGGCGCCGCGGGCCCGTTCGGCCACGTTCTGACATTCATCGATCACGATGATGTCCCAGCTGGCGTTATCGAGATAGACGCGATACTCGCGGTCGTTCTTGAGCGTATCGACGGAGACGATCGTCTTGTCGAAATAGTGGAATGGGTTCTGGTTGCCTGGAATCTGCTCCCGGATCCGCTGAATCCCCACCGAATCCAGCCGCACCAGCGGGATCGAGAAGCGTGTCCAGAACTCCTTCTGGAATTGCACCAGCATGCTCTTGCTCGTCACCACCAATAGGCGCCGCCCCCTGCCCCGGCGGATCAACTCGCTGCAGAGGATCCCGCACTCCAGCGTCTTGCCCAGGCCCACCGCATCGGCGATCAGCAGCCGCTGGCGTGGCATCGCCAGGGCCTTGGCGGCTGGCAGCAGCTGGTAGGGCAGGGCATCCATCGCCGCCCGGTGGCCCACCACCAGAGAGGCATCGGTGGGCACGCTGCGGCGCAGGTGGGCCTCGATGAACAGAAGACTGTCGCGGTAGCGGGGCGAGGGGTCGCACACCAGCTCCGTGTCTTCCGGCTGCAGCACCTTGAAGCTTCCGGCCGCCTTCTCCACCTCCACCAGGAAGCGGGCCTCCTTCTCCCGCAGGAAGGGCGACACCCCCACCACATCCACCACCTGCTGGCCATCGGAGCTGCGGCCCAGGCCACGCACCAGCCACTCGGCGCTGCGGCACTCAATCCGGGCGCCGGGGGCGAGGACGGCTTCAGGCACGGGTGGGGTCTCCTTGCTGCTGCTGACCGCTGTCCTGGCCGCAGGGGAGTGGGCAACCGCACCGATGGATAGCGAGTCGGGCGCTGGTTTTGGCTGCCTGACGCATGGTGCTCATCCCTGACGCTGACGCCCGGTGCCGCTTTCACACCGCTGTTCTACCGCAGTCTGCTGGGAAGAGCACAGCGCAGCGGGGCATTCGACATTCCGTGAGTATGCAGTTTCTGCATTGTTTTTAAGCCTGAAGACTGAACCTTTGCCACAGCGTTGATCCACACGGCCTTCCACAGCAACGAATTCTGTGCACGAAGAGGAGCGACCCCCGGCTTTGTTCAGCCGCGGCGGATGGCTCTGCGAAAGGCGCACAAGCTGATCATGCAACCTGGGGGGGAGTTACGTCCGCCATCCCCTTCGCCAACTCATACTCCCGATCAAAGTCGATCCCCGCGTCCTGCCCTGGCAGGAGTAGCTGCACACCCACATACAGGATGCAGACCACCTGCAGGGCAGAGACGGTGGTGCCACCGCGGTAGTGCGTGAGGAGGTGGATCTGCTCGGGGTTGTTGATCGACAGGCCTTTCTGACCCAATGCCGCCGCCTCCGCCAGCAGCTGCTTCTGACCCTCGGGGTCCAGCTCGCGGTAGGCCTCCAGGGCACTGCTGAGGTACATCACCGCATCCAAGCGGGGCATGCCCTGGGCATTGGCGCGCATCACCCGCTCGGCGAGGCGGCGCTGCTGGTTCTTGATCTTTTCAGCCAGCTCACCTGCATGGCCAGCAACGTATCGTGCCCCAACCGCTCAAGCCCAGCAGCCCCTCACTTCTCCTCAGCCGTGCCCAAAAGGATGAGCTGGATCTGCTTGCGACCGAGCTTGATCTCGAACTCATCGCCGTGGTTCAGGCCCGGGAATGCAAGTAAGACTTTCCGATCAAAAGGTTCCCTTAGGCCTGCATCTAAGGTAGATAGCTTAACTTTCGGCTTCTCTTTCCGAGTTGGCTGCTGCAGCACCAAGCCAGACCCATCCCCAATAACTTAATGAGCACCTACGTGCACTCTGAAGCAGTAGTGGCTAAGTTGAGGCACCCGTCTGATTGACACCTACCGCTGCAGTGATTACAGTCTGACTTAAGCCGGTAAGCGAGGTTTGAGCTTTTATGCAAATAAAACTATTTACTGCAGCCTTTATTCTTTCATTATTTGCCAGTAGCGCGGCATACCCTGGTCAGTTCTGCTACGACGTTGCAGAGGGATCACCGAAAACTATTCTTGGCAGGATTAGCCTCTATCCTTCATCTGAATATTATCTTAGATTTGACGAATTCTCAGAACTTATTTCTACAGCCAACGGAATACCATGCACCCATCGAGACTCCTCAAAGCTTGAGACCCTTCAGTGCACAAACGGTATTTTAGCCACCGGTATTTCCACGTCGCGGCCATGTACGTTTGACGAGAGGTACGCCCCCGGCGATAGTGTCGACGCTAGGATAACCGCTTATCTTTGCACAAAGCTTGGAACAATTGGCGAAAAGAACTGGAAACTGGTGGACAGAAATGGACAGGAATTTACTGATTTCTCTAAGGAGTGGAAGTCGAAATCTCCCAACTCTGGATGTGTCTTGACGTCTGCCGGAAACTATGAAGAACGAGGTTTTAGAATATTGACATTGCAAGCAGGTGACAAGAGATTGTATTTTATTAGAGAAGAAAGAAGTATTTATACTCCTAAGCGCCAACCGGCCTTATGAACGAGCCGTGACCGTCTGATTTTCGTCCCTGCTCCCCCGGGTAGCCCTCCACGTCCAGATGAAAGTCGCTGTAGACCAGGGTCAGCGGCGGCTACAAGCCCCATGGCCTCCATGATCACCACCACCACGTCCTCCCAAAGCCCGATCGCATCGGCGTGGAGATTGACCTCTTGGCGGAACCTCAGCGCCGTGTACTTCTTGAGGTCCGGCCGGGCCGAGAGCACGTTGGTCCGCAGAAAGCGGGCATTGCCGTAGTCGGTCTGATTCACGAACAGCACATAGGGCTCATCCCCATCCGGTCCGGGCAGGTCGTCTTGGGTGGCGATGCGGATGTCAGCCATAGCAATGCTCAGCCCAGGTCTGCTTCGCCACTGTCCTCTCCATCCGCACGCTGCTCCTCGAACAACGGCCCCAGGGGGACCACCGGCAACTGCCCTTGCTGGATCACCTCCAACCCAGGCGGGTTGGGCTGCTCCGGCCCAAACAGCTCCACCGGAGGTGCATCAGGTCCGATGGGCAGGGGGTCCTGCCGGTAACGCGGCCGTGGCATGGCGAGCGGTGATCTGCTCTCAGATTGGCCGATCAAGAGGTTGGGCGCCAGCTGGCTGCGGCATGGCCCATGTGGCTCGACCTGGCGGACTGATGGGTGGTGACAGGCGTGAATGCGGGAGCACCGCCGGCGCGGAGAGGTAAATGATCTAATTTTGTATTGTTAAACTGGAGCCTGAGCAGCTTCGACTGGAACGGGTGAACATGGCAGCGGAGACTACTTTTGAGTTTCAGATTGTTGGCGACCCTCAAGATCTAGAGGAGCTACTGATTGCCCTTTGCGAATCGAATCCGAGGCCTGTTAAGCATGAATCCGAATATTTCCTCCGGGTTGTTTGGCCTGGCGATGATGTTATCGAAGCTAGGAGACATGCACGAGAATATGTTTCTCGACTAAAAGGCGCCGCCAGCTTGATCATTCCTCAGGGTTGTCGGCCCGTGACATTACGGGAAGAAGAGTGGTATTGGATTGACGAAAGTGACCGGAGAATCCGTGGGGCTGGAGGAATTGAGTGGGTATCTGCGCAATCGTATTTTCGTATTGGTCGTAACTTGGACGACGAGCATCAGAACAGGCTTAGAAGGAGGCTGAGAATCGTGCTTTCTGAGTGCGAGGGCGCTGGCACGGAAGATGTGAAGCTACGGCATATCTTGCAGATCATGAGTAAGCCTAGTCCTTCTTGGTCGGAGATTTATCTTGCTCAAGAGCTGGCGTGGGGAATCATGTCTTCAATGGGGGTGCACACAGAATTTACGGAGGATATAAAGCATTTTAAACATACTGCGTGTAGCTGGTCGGCTCTTGGGATAGAAGCTCGCCACGGAAATAAGCCCGAAAAGAAGGAGATCTCTCGCGAAAATGCAATGTCTTATGACGATGCGTTTGCTCTTGTGCGTGAGTATGTCAAGACCCTTCTTGAAGAGATAGACAAGGCCAATCTGGGTTAATTCGCCTCGATTTCAGCAGCCCATTTCCAGCGGCTGGCTTTCAGCGTGTCACCCGGCGCAAGGGCTGCGCGAGTGCGGCTGTGCCGCACCCTTGCGCTCGGGTGGGTGGGGTTTTCTCGCCGCCGCCGGGGCAGTGTCATCGGGTTCTGATTGGCGAGGCGGCCTGCCCGCGGCTGCGGTGGCCGTAGTCGGCTCGGGCCTGGAGTAGGTGGCCGCTGGGTTGCTGGAGTCCCCCGGTGTGGCCGAGTGCTGCTGGATGCCGGGCTTGGGCTGGGACTCAGCCCTGCAGTTCTGATCCCTAGTGATTATCAAGCCGGCCTCGATTGATACGATCCCGCCGGCCGAATGGCCGGCGTTTTACGCCCCGCTTCTCTGCCAGAAAGTTCCAGAAAATGAGCTCGCCGCAAGCGCTTTGGCCTTGCCAATAGTGCGCCTGTACTAGTACAATGAAGCTAAGCCGGGCGGCCCGATTGGAGCCCTCTCCCGGTGCTTGTTCTTCGTTCTGCTCGTTTGGTTTTGGCCCATGGTTTCCTTTCCTTTGGCCGCCGCATTGGCGCCATCTCCGCCTCCTTTGCAGGCTTCATCTTTGCGCTCTTTGGTGATCGTGACCGGTGGAGGCCGTGATCTCGATTGGCCCTCCGATCAGGTCGCCACCACCCTTCGCATTGCCGCCACTGGCCGCCCGGTGCAGTGCCTTCTCCATGGCGGTGCCCGCGGCGCCGATGCCGCCATCGATCAGGCCGCCTCCCGCCTCGGCTGGCCGGTGGAAATCCTTCGCCCCCAGTGGAGCCTTTATGGCCGTGGTGCCGGCCCGGTGCGTAATCGCCAGATGCTGCAGCGCGCCTGCCAGCTGGCCACCGCCGGGCCTTCTCCAGGCCAGCCGCCTGCCGGTCTGTTGGTGATCGCCTTCCCCGGTGGCCCCGGCACCGCCTCCCTGCTCCATCAAGCCCATCGCCTCCAGGGGCGTTCGCCCCTCCCGATCGAGCTGATCGATCTAGCAGCGGCATAGGGGGGGCAGAGCCCCCCATGCGTTGGGGCACTGCTCATTCGCCACACCACACCTTCATCACCTCAATCCGGCTTCCCAATGTCTGTCGCTATTCCCATCACTGCCCCGCCCCAAGAGGCGACCCGTGGCCCTTCTCTCTGGGAGCTGGGCGCCGAACTCCAGGCCGAAACCCGCTGGATCGCCCAGCTGGCGGAACGCCTCCACACCGACGACACCGACGACCACGCCCTTGCCGTCGCCGATCTGGAGGAATGCCTCGCCGCCGAGGCAGGCCACCGCGAGGCCCTGGAGCGCAAAGCCGATGCCGTCTGCTGGGTGATCGGCCGCCTGCGCGGCGATGCCGACTACCACCAGGGCCAGGCCAAGCGCTTCACCGCCCTGGCCCGCGACGAGGCCTCCCGCGCCGATTCGCTCGAAGCCTCCCTTCTCAAAGTGCTCACGGGCCTCTCACCCGGCGCCACCAGCTTCCGGTTGCTCGATCACAAGCTCACCAGCCGCACCGCCGATTCGATCGTCATCGACGACCCCGAGGTGCTGCCCGCTGATCTGGTGACCCTCAGCACCTCCCGCAGCCCGGACAAGGGCTCGATCAAGGAGCGGATCAAATCAGCCATCGCCAAGGCCACCGCCGGTCTTCCCCAGGAGCAGGCCGCTCCCTTGGCCTTCTCGATCGCCGCCACCGCCGTGCCCGGCGCCCGGCTGCTCAAGCGTCGCCACTGGTCCATCCATTGAGAGCCAAGGGCTCCTCGGTTTGCCAGCCAGGGGCCCGTCTGTTCACGACTACCGCACCACGCTCCACCCGCCATGACCGCCACCCTCACCCCCGCTCGCTCGACCACCAGCCGCACCGCCCCCTCGGCCTTGCAGCTGATTCGCCAGGCCGTGGCCGCAGAAACCGATGCCACACCGGCCGCACCAGCCACCACACCAGCTGCCCCGCCAGCCAGAACGACCACGCCTCCCGTGCTCCCCTCCACTCCCACCAGCCAGGCCAATACGCCCACCCCTGCAGCGTTCAGCGCCGCTCAGATCGCGGCCCTCTCGGCGCCCCTCGATCGCGCCCTGGTTTCCTCCCGCGAGCAGGGCCGCTCCAAGGTCAACTACCTCCAGAGCTGGGTGGTGATCAGCGAGGCCAACCGCATCTTTGGCTTTGACGGCTGGCAGCGCCAGACCCTTTTTTCCCGCTGCATCGCCCAGACCGAACGGCTGATCGGTGCCAGGGGCACAGGCCGCGAGCAGAAAAACGGTTGGGGTGTCACCTACATCGCGCGGGTGCGTATCAGCGTCTGCGTAGGCGGCCAGGGGCTGCTGATTCGCGAGGGCACCGGCGCCGGCCATGGCATCGATACCGACCTGGGCCTGGCCCATGAATCGGCCATCAAGGAGGCCGAGACCGATGCGATGAAACGCGCCTTGATGACCTTCGGGAACCCGTTTGGACTGGCGCTCTACGACAAGAGCCAGCGGCAGGTGAGTGGGGGAAATCCAGCAGGCAGGGAAACCTCCAGCGGGAGCCACAATCCCTCCCAGGGCAATGGCCAACAACTGATCCAGCGCAATGGGCATGCTCCTGGACACTCCCAGCCCAGCAATCAGGTGGGGAGCTTCACTGCGCCATCACACCGCATCTGGGCCCAGGCCAACCCCATCGCGACTGCCTTCAACGGACCTCCCCGGAATCAGGGGCAAGGAAGAAATGGCTCCAGGCCCACCACAGCCCCAGCCGCCATAGCCAGGCCCCAACCGGCGGCGAACGGCGCCTCTAACGGGACCACCGGCCCCGCCAACGAGTCAGCCCTTGATCCAGCCACCATCGCCAAACTGCAGGAGCGCATCCGGGCCTTGCTGCCACCCCAGCTGGCGGCCTTCTCTCGCGCCTTCCGAACTGCCTTCCAGGTGCCCGACTCCATTCCCTCCATCGCTGGGCTGATCACCGAGCAGCGCCATCGCCTCTGGATTGAGGACTTCCTGGCCAGGCTCCAGAGCCCACAGCTCCAGAGCCAGCACCAGCAGGGCCGCACCGCCTGATCGGATCAGACTCGCTCCACTGCGGCGGGGCCGGCTTGGTCACGCCTTTTCCCTTCATTCACCAGCGCCATGCTCCATAACCTCGGCCGAGTGGTGGCCACCGCCGCCGTGGCCGCCGACGTTCCCCACTCGCTGATCACCGCCCTGCTTGATCGCCATGCCGCTGGCGATTGGGGCGACCTCAGCGATGACGACAAGGCCGCCAACGAGGAAGCAGCCCGCACAGGCGATGGCCGCCTCTTCTCCAGCTACGCCACCAACGAGCACGGCACGATCTGGGTGATCACCAACGACATCCGGGGCGAGGGCGAGGGGCCGATCACCACCGTGCTCTTTCCCGACGACTACTGAGCAGTGCCCTCAGCCTCCACCGCATCGCGGCGCCTGAGAACGCCATCGCATCACCCCCCACAACAGACCCCGGGCGGAGCGGCGGGCCCTTCCCAAGGCCGCCCCGCCCGGCAAGGGTCGGCCCCAGGCCGACTCGCGTCAGCCCTTGCCCAGGGGCGCAGCCTGGAGGGGACCGGCGCGCAGCTAGCCCCATCGAACGTTCTGAGCTGCCAGGGTTTTGCGGCAGC